>ENA-OQIW01000017-OQIW01000017.1-human-gut-metagenome-genome-assembly--contig:-NODE-17-length-44743-cov-3.204792_pt1 | contig 44743 bp, 38 predicted proteins | sample MGYA00242586_ERZ504751 | MGnify/ENA primary metagenome ERZ504751 (study PRJEB26092, sample SAMD00036349) | human gut metagenome | host: Homo sapiens | study: EMG produced TPA metagenomics assembly of...
CGATTTAGCTTAAAACTATCAGAGTTGGATTTAAAGGATTAATATTAAGCGACTAAGTAATATCGATAAATCTTTTTCGATTATTGACAAAATTATATGATCCGATGCTTAAAACTGAAATTGAACTTTCAAATGTCGGTGCAGGTGTTCGTAGTATTTACATTTTGTCTTTGTTGCAATCATACCAAGCTGTAAGTGCTAAACATACAATTTTCATTATTGAAGAACCTGAGCTTTATTTGCACCCCCAACTACAAAAGTTGATGGCTAAAACCTTATCTGAAATTTCCTGCGATAATCAAGTTATATTTACATCACACTCGCCTATAATGCTGAGGGAGTTCAGCACCTCGAATATAAGAAAAGTTAAGTTTGATGAATCAAATTGCTATAGCACGGTTGAAAAAACAACTATAGATGATGTTTTGGCAGAAATAGGATATTCCAGCCAAGATATATTGAATACAGATTTTGTTATTTTTGTAGAAGGTCCAGATGATAAGAATATAATAGAACTTGTGTTGAAAAGATTTTATGATGTTGATTTGGAGAGAATATCGGTTATTGATACAAAATCATGCAACAATATTGGATTTTATGCTACACTAAGATTTTTAACAAAAACTACAATGAGTGATGATTTTATAATAATCAGAGATTCTGACACAAAAACCGAAACAGCGTTAAAAAATGATTTAATAAATCAATTGACTAATAATGTTAACAAGACTTTTGCTTTAAAAGCAGTTTCAAAAACACACTTCACCAAATTTAGTTCAATTGAGGGTTATTTATTTTCGCCTGAACTACTTGTGAAACATTGTATCTATGCAGATGAGAAACAGGTGTATGAAAAACTGAAAAATAAGTTAACTCAATACAAAAATAAATCAATTAAATATTTCAAAACACAGAACGCAAAAGATATAACTAGGATTGCGTCATTTGAAAATGATTATGATACAATGATTGCTGATCCGGCAGGAAACCTTGATTGGATAAAAACAAACATAAGAGGGCATGATTATTTTAATTCTGTTCATTCTAAAAGTATCCGTTACGAAGATTATGTCAATGAATTACCGGAATCAGTATTCAAAAATATTATAGATTTTCTTGATAACATTCCTTATTTTTTGAGCAAAAAGTTTTAACTGAAAGAGGTTATAAAATAGATAAACTAGTACTAAAAATAATAAAATTATAGTAATATGGAAATGGATGAGTGACATTTGCTACTCATCCATTTTTCATAAGACATATTATACAATTTGAATTGATTTTTATTGTAGATTGTACCGAAAATAAAATAATTTAAATAAATGCTTTGCTTTTTGAAGAAAAGTGATATATAATCACAATATAACAAAAAATATTTATCTTATTATTCTAATTGTATTTAAATTGCAAAAAGCGAGGTGATAAAAACAATTTTTAGTAAAAATTAAAATGAGGTGATAGTTGTAATTTAATTGCGGAAACTGAGAACAAGATTTAGATTTAAGGAGGAAAGCATGAATAAAAAATTAAAAAAACTTGTTTCAGGAACATCGGTAACTTTATGTGCATTGATTGCATTTTCATTGCCAACACAAGTGTTTGCACAAAATTTGCCGATAAATACAGAAGTTAAAACTCAAACTCCGAATGAAGAACAATCTTCTGATGAATACAAAACCGGAAACATTCTTTCAGAAATCAAAGACGAGAGAGATGAATATTCAAAGCAGTTCCGTTTGGATGACGGCACTACAATGGCTGTAAGTTATAAGGAGCTATCCATTACAAAAATGCGGCAGGAGAATGGGTTGATTATGATAACAGCTTGAAAAATGAAACCGTAAATTCAGCATCCCCTGATGAAGTTACAGAGGAATATACTAATAAAAAGAGCGATTTTAAGGTTAATTATTCTAAAAAATCCAAAGAGAACTCTATGGTTAAAATCAAGGGCGATAACCAAAAAATCAGTTGGGGATATAAGGATACAAACAAAGTAAAGTCAACTATAGTAAACAATGATGAAAAGCTGACAGGTAATGACAAATTTACAACATTAAAAAACCTTACATCTGAAATTACATACGAAAACATTTATGATGATGTAGATGTTCAGTATTTTACAACCACAACAGGTGTAAAAGAAAATATTATATTAAAGAATAAGAATGCAAGGAGCGATTTTTATATTCAATATAAATTTAATAATCTTACTGCAAAATCTGTAGATGACAAAACAGTAGAATTATTGAATTCTAAAGGTGACGCTGTGTATAAAATTGAAGCACCTTTTATGTTTGATAATGACGGCAAAACAAGTACGGACTTAACATTATCAATAACAGAACAGAAGAAAAATAAGCTTACGCTCAAAGTTTCTGCAGATAAAAAGTTCCTTTCGGATTGTAGTTATCCTGTAACTATTGATCCGCAATTTACTACAAGTCAAAACTGGCAGAAATCCCAGTGTACATATGTTGATTCATCAAAGCCGTCAACTTGTTTCGGCTATGGCAGTACCAGTGGCTATACAGGTACTGTTAATGTCGGAACATGGGGTAACGGAATGTACCGTACATATTTTAAAATGAATTCTTTGCCGACACTTAACAAAGGTGATATGGTAGTAGAAGCACATCTGAATTTACATTTGATAAATAATGATTTTTATCAGGATATGAATATCGGTGCGTATTCTCCTAACGGTTCTTGGTCACAGGATAAATTAACATGGAAAAATCAGCCGTCATACAATTCAAATGTTGTTGATTACGAAACATTTACTAAAAATGAATCAGAGGCTTGGCATAGTTGGAATGTAACTTCTTGTGTTAAGCGTTGGTATAACGGCGAAGCTAATAACGGCATTATGTTAAAATCACTTGATGAAAGTAACGAAATGCAGTGTGCTGAGTTCTATTCATCAAACTATCCATCAACATCAACTCCTCGTCCATTATTTACTATTGTTTACAGAAACAACAAAGGTCTTGAAGATTATTGGACATATTCAAGTTTTTCTGTTGGTTCAGCCGGAACAGCATATGTAAACGATTATTCAGGTAATTTGACATTTGTAACTTCTGATGCATCAACAGCAAGCGGATATGCTCCTGCGTCGGTACAGCATGTATATAACGGATATATGGCAGGAGATAAGTATTCAAAAACTACACCGTATGTCGGTCGAGGTTGGCGACTTAATATACAACAAACATTGTTACCGTCAAGTGAATATGGTTTAACAGGTACAAGTAAGGATAATTATCCATATGTATATACTGATGAAGACGGTACAGAACATTACTTTTACAAGAAAACTGAAAATGGGAAAACGAAATATCTTGATGAAGACGGCTTAAAGCTTGAACTTACTACATCAGGTAGTGGAAGTAGCAAGTATGCTATTAAAGATGAGAAAGATAATTATATTTACTTTAATACCAAAGGTCTTCTTACAAGTACAAAAGATTCCAATGGTAATAAAACGACAATAAATTATGCTTCAGACGGTACTACAATAAATTCTGTTACAGACGGAAGTAATAAGAAAATATTACTTCAGCAGACAGCAGGAAGTGATACTAAATATATTAGATATACGGTTGATCCGGCAGGAAGGAAAACTGAATTTAGAGATAGTAGCGGTCTTTTATATCAAATCAATAAACCTGACGGTAGTCAAATAAAACTTACATACGACAATGACAAAGCGTTGAAATCAATTACAGATATCGACGGATACAAAGTAGTGTTTGAGTACACAAGTACAGCATCGGGCAAGAAAGTATCTGCAATTCAGGAATACGGTAAAGACGGCACAGCAGGTCAGAAAATTACATTTGACCGTACAAAGTATAATACAACGGTTAAAAAGACATACGGTGCGGATGGAATCGCAAACACGGATGACGATTTAACTTCAACATATCAGTTTGATGAGTTCGGTAGAACAATCTCCATAAAAAACGAGACAAAAACAAGAGATTTAGGTGCGTCTGTTTATACTTACACAGACGGCGTAAAGAATTCTGCTGCAGACAATATCAAAATGTTAAATAAGGTTAACTCAAACTATTCAACAGGTTCAAATTCAGTTAATCTTATTTCAAATTCCAATATGGAAACCGATTCTTCTTGGATTAAATCGGCTTGGGGTGAATCAAATACATTTGAGAAAAAATATGACACATCACAGCATTACTTCGGCAAACAATCCCTTGCAATTTCTGTATCAAAATATGAAGGAACATCAAGAGGAAGAGTGTATCAGGATATCAGCAACACAGTTTTAGAGCCGGGAAAAACTTACACACTTTCAGGATATATAAAAACAGTCGGTGTTGTAAACGGTTCGTCTGATAATGCAGGTGCGTTTATCTGTGCTGAATCTCATAATTCTGACGGCACATTTACACCTTCATATTCTGATTTTGTAGTTGGAAATACCGATTCAGCTGTAGATAACGGTTGGCAAAGAGTTAGTACAACTTTTAAAGTGCCTGAAAATTCCAGCAAAACACGAATAAACCTTGCTTTAAAGCAGTCAACAGGTACAGTGTATTTTGATGGAATTCAGCTTGAATCCTACACAGTAGCAAATAACTACAATATGCTTGAAAATTCAGGATTTGAAAAGTATTCGTCAAACGGATTGCCAACATCATGGTATGACGGATATTCTACTTTGAATAATGCAATTGATTGTAAAAGCGAAGCACACCAACAAGGAAAATATTCTTTCCGTATAAAAGGTGAAGCCGGCAAAGTAAAAAGTATCTGTCAGAATGTAAATATTACTGGAAAAGAAGAAGATACATACATTGTCAGCGGTTGGGCATATGCAAATGCTGTTCCAAAGAATAAGGATGATACTAGGAAGTTTAAAATTTCCGTAAAAATCACTTATTCGGATAACTCAACAAAGTACAAAACACCTGCACCGTTTAATTACTCGATTTCAGGTTGGCAATACACATCTGCAGCTTTTAATTTGAGTGACGGAACAAATAAAGTAAAAACTCCTAAAACCATAACAATATATCTCAGTTATCAAAATCAGGGAAATTATGCGTATTTTGATAATATTTGTCTTGTAAAAGACAACGCAATGAGTTATACTTATGATAAAGACGGAAAAGTTATCAGTGTAGTTGATAATTCTAAAAAACAGTCAACTATGGAGTATAAAAATTCCGACTTAACAAAGAATATTGACGCCAAAGGTTATGCGTATACCTACGGTTATGACAAAGCTCATAATGTAACTAAGGCTACAAGTCAGACAGGTATGAATTATAACTACACTTACAGTACGAAAGGCTTGGCTACATCACTTGAAGTAAAGTGTGACTCTAAAGTAACAGATGTAGGTATATTAAAAAGTGAAGTTACTTATGATTCAAACGGCTTGCTTTCAAGTGCAACCGATCAGGACGGCAACAAGGTTGAGTATAAGTATGACGGTAACAAAGGTACCCTCACGCAGACAACAGATAAGCTTGACAGCAAAAATCCTGTTGTAACAGACTATACTTATGACAGCAATACCGATCAAATTAAGTCGGTTAAGCAGTCCGACAGTAATGGCAACGAGTATTCAATTGCATACTCTTATTCATCAAAATCAAAGTTACTTGAAAAAATCTCTCGTGACGGAACTGATTATTCAATTCAGTACGATGAATTTGGCAATAAGATTGATTCAAAGGTTGGTTCACAGTCGCTTGCAAGCTATTCTTACGGTGCAAACAACGGACCTATTTTAAGCTCAACATACGGTACAGGTCAAAATGTAAGTTATGCTTATGATGAATTTGGTAATGTAGAAACAAGAAAGTATAACGGCAAAACCGCATTTAACTGGTATTCCGACCGTGGCGGTAATATAATTCGTGAAAACGATTATATTAATAAACGCTTGACTGATTTTACCTATGACACAACAGGCAGACTTGTTCGTCAGACTGTTGCTGACTCATCTGTAACAGGAAGTTCCAACAAGTTATTGTTTGGTTTTGAGTACTCATATGATCTCAATAATAACATTACACAACTTGTTACAAAGACAACTGATAAAACTGTAAAGAACAAGTTCACATTTGGAAAAGATAACCTGCCTGCAACTTTCACTTTAAGCACAGGTAAAAAGGTCGATTATACTTATGACGGACTTAACCGTCTTACAAAAACATCACTGACTACTTCCACCAATACACCTATTGATACAACATACACTTACTTTGCGAGTAAGCGTGGTTCGGGTTATACAACTACAAAGTTGAAATCCGAAACTATCAACGGTGAGAAGTATGAATATAAGTATGATGCACATAGTAATATTACAGATGTTACCAAAGACGGAGTTTTACAGTATTATTACGGTTACGATATGATGAATCAGCTTGTTAGCGTAGATGACAAGCTGAACGGCAAAGTTTATAAGTATACTTATGATGCAGGCGGTAACCTTATATCCGAAACTGTTACCGATTCAAACGGTACAACAAGCAATGCGTATGAATACAACAATTTAAATTGGGGAGATGTTCTCACATCATATAACGGTCAGAATATACCTACGATGAAATCGGCAATCCGCTTACATACCGTGACGGAATGTCAATGACATGGAAAACGGCAGACAGCTTGCAACACTCACAAACGGTGATACAAGCATAAGCTATGGCTATGACAGTGACAGTGTTCGTACAACTAAAACCGTAAACGGAGTAAAATACACATATGCGTACCTCAATGGTCAGCTATTGTATGAAACCCGTGGCGACGCAAAGTTCTATTATTCATACGATGCAAACGGAATTTTGTATAATGTCAGATATACTCTGACTGACGGCGGTACCGAATATTCGTATTATTACACCCATAATTCCCGTGGCGATATTGTTGGAATTTATAACGGAGTGGGTGAACTCAAAGCGCACTATGAATATGACGCTTGGGGTAATGTGATTTCTATAACCGATAATAACGGAAATGCAATCACAAACCCGAACCATATCGGTAATTTGAATCCGTTCCGTTACAGAAGTTATTATCAGGACACAGAAACAGGTCTTTACTACCTGATGAGCCGTTACTATGATGCCGTAACTCACCGTTTTATCAATGCCGATGGTTATTTTCAGGCTGGTACATCTATTCTTGACGGAAATACTTTTGCATATTGCGCTAATAATCCTATTTATTCTTCTGATCCTACAGGTTCGTCTATAATCTTTGGAGCTCTTATTGGGGGGGCTACTGAGTTTTTTGGCCAAATTATATCTGGTAAAAGTATTGATGAAGTTGATTGGGGCTCAGTTTTTGTAAGTGCTGGAACGGGTGCTATACTTGGTGCAGTAGATGTTTTGGGCGTTGGAGCTGTGGCTGGTGTATTAATAAAAGGTGGTGTCAGTTTTACTGGTTCTTTTATAAAATATTCAATGCAAGGTGAAGATTTTAATTTAGCTGTTCAGCATTCTGCAGTTGATGGTTTATTAACTATGGGCTTTGCTAGTATATCAAATGTCTTTAAAACATCCAGTGGAAATCATTACAATTACAATGTTAATAACTCAAATCAAAGAGTTAATCGTTGGTCAACTTCAATTGAAAATGTGGTGGATAATTCTCGTAGTTTTAAGCCAAAAGTGTATGCTCCTTCAAAACCAAAACCTGTTCCTAAAAAACAGACACAGTGTAGGTCTTGTGGTCGCCCAATAGGAAATAAGTATTGGCAATGCAGCAGTCCGTCTTATTATTGATCAGGATTAAAAATATGAAAAATAATAAAAAATATGCGGTAATAACTTTTATAGTTGTTGGTGTTTTTTATGTAATCATGTTTATTGTGACATTGATTGAGAGAAACAGTAATAAAATTATTAGTCCAGCCGAAACAAGAGATTCGTCTATTTACATAATCATACTTGCTTGTTCACCTATTGTTTTGATGATTTGTATGTTATATAAATATATTGATCGGCACAAATACAGATTTAAATATTTTGCTGATATTAGTGACGAAGTTCTATTTTCTAAAAATAATCGAAGAGTGAACGAACATTCGGTGTTATTTCAGTTTATGGTGGGTTGTAGCAATGTATTTGTTGTTTCTTTAGATAAGAATCAAAAATAATTATACCTGCCGTTTACACAAAGAAAAACAATAAAATTTCTATGATAAACAGAAATGCCGAATATACTGTATTTGAACATATTGATTTTTCTGAAAGTAATTATTCAAACGAATACACTTTTATCAGAGCTTGTAAATTGCGGGATAAAAAGACAGGTGAGCAGGTTCTTTTTGTAGCAGTTCCGAATAGAGAAACGAATATTCTCGCATATTCCGATTCTGCACATAAAGCCAACAAAACCGTAACTTTCGGTAAATTCAGAATATTCTGTTTTATCGAACCTGAAAATAATTCCTATACGGATTTGCTTGTTGATTCGGAAAAAATCCATCTTGAAAAAACAAAAAGAAAAGGTATGTACTTTATAGGTTTGGATGAAGTTACAAAAACAAATCAAAAGTCAAAAAAAGTAATATAATTTGTTAAAAACTATCTTAAGTTACATTCAGACAAAGTATCAGTCGGAATAGGGTAGAACATTTGCGGTAAGGAGGCTCGAAAGAGCCTCCTTCTTAATGCTTGAATAGAATACAAGCAAAATTCAAAACATAATATATGACAGACTGTTCTGTACGATGAAAATGTTAGATAGAAAACGCATAAAATAGCAACAAAATAGTTTGACTAATATATAATATTGTGTTAAAATTATGCGAAAAGGAGGGTGACAGCTCTATGGAGCAGTATATGCCGATAGTGTGGGTAGGCTTTGCAATATTTATGTTGCTTTGCGAAGGCTTTACAACACAGCTTGTATCAATATGGTTCGTTCTCGGCTCGGTTTGTGCCGCAATAACAACTATATTCACAAGCGACATTACAATCCAGTCGGCGGTGTTCCTTGTTGTGTCACTTGTATCGCTGATTGTGACACGACCGCTTGTAAAACGCTTTAAAAAGCGTAACAAGACAACGGGAACAAACGCAGACCGCCACATCGGTCAAGTCGGTTTTATGCTGACTGATTTAACCGATATTGACAAAACAGCACAGGCAAAAGTTGGTGCGGAAACTTGGACGGTAAAGTCCGACAAAGCACCGCTTTTAAAAGGAACAAAAGTTAAGGTTCTTGCAATCGAGGGCGTAAAGCTCATTGTAGAACCCATATCAGAATGAGAGGTAAATAATGTTAGGACTTATTATTTTAGGTATCATCCTTTTAATCCTGCTTATAGTAATTGTAAGCAATGTCAAGGTAGTGCCGCAGGCACACGCATATGTAATTGAAAGACTCGGAACATATCATGTAACATGGTCAACAGGCTTGCATGTAAAAATTCCGTTTATCGACAAAATTTCAAAGAAAGTTTCATTAAAAGAGCAGGTAATCGACTTCCCTCCACAGCCTGTAATCACAAGAGATAACGTTACGATGCAGATTGACACGGTTGTGTATTTTGAAATTACCGATCCAAAGCTTTATACTTACGGTGTAGAAAGACCGCTTAGCGCTATTGAAAATCTTACTGCAACAACATTGCGTAATATCATCGGTGATCTTGAGCTTGATAACACACTCACATCCCGTGATACAATCAACGGTAAAATCAGAGTGATTCTTGACGAGGCAACCGACGCATGGGGCATTAAGGTAATCCGTGTCGAGCTTAAAAACATTCTTCCGCCCCGTGAAATTCAGGATGCGATGGAAAAGCAGATGAAGGCAGAGCGTGAGCGCCGTGCAAGAATTCTTGATGCAGAGGGTGAAAAACGCAGTCAGATTCTCGTTGCAGAGGGTATGAAGGAATCTGCAATTCTTAAAGCCGACGCTGTTAAGGAGCAGAAAATCCGTGAGGCACAGGGTGAAGCTGAGGCTATTCTCACAGTTCAGAGAGCTAATGCCGATGCACTTAAAATGCTCAATGAGGCTTCTCCTACCGATAGAATTATTCAGCTTAAATCGCTTGAGGCATTCGGTAAAGCCGCTGACGGCAAGGCTACAAAGATTATCATTCCTTCAGATATTCAGGGACTTGCGGGTAATGTTACCGCAATTAAAGAACTCTGGAAAGATGATGTGCCAAAGGCATAAAGAATGTGAAATTTACGGCAATTTTTCGGGCACAGAATTCTGTGTCCGATTTGTTGCATAAAATTGTGGGGGACAGGAAATGCAATTTTTACTCGACCTGTTGTGGTACTTTGTAATTTTCTCGTTTTTTGGCTGGGTGGCGAGCAGTTTTCGTTCGCTTCTTCTTGAGAAAAAATTCAGTAACAACGGTTTTCTGACATCACCGTTTTGCCCTATGTACGGATTTTCGGCGGTTATTTGTTATACGGCACTAAAACCGTTTGAAAACAGCAAGCTGATTTTATTCATCGGTTCAACTCTGATATTATCTGCACTTATGGTTGTGGTCGGTGTGCTTGTAGAAAAAACTCTCAAATTCAAGCCATGGGATTTTTCTTCGTCGAAATTCAGCATAGGCAATTATATAACTTTTCCTTATGCACTTTTTCTCGGATTGCTCGGTATGCTGCTTGTCGGATTGATAATTCCGGTGCTTCGCACAGCTGTTGAAGCAATTCCTTTCTGGGTAAGTCTTATTCTTGTTCTTTGCTTCTGCGGAATTATTGTAATTGATTACGTTTTTTCAATGATAACAACAGTTCGTCTGCTCAGAAGAATTGCAAAGCTTAAAAATTCTTCCGAGCTTATGGATAAAGGTGCAACAGAGGTTGAAATTCAGGAACTTGAAGAAAACTATAACCGACTTTTTACAGAAAATATTTTAAGAAAAAGAACTTGCACACGCTTATCCCGATCTCACTCATATGGCTTATGTAAAGCAGATTAATGCTAAAATTGAGGAGATTAAGCAGGATAATATGAAAGAATATACACAAACCTTTGAAAGCAAAGAGGACAAGCCGTTTGCTTACGGATTCTGTTTTACAAAGCTTTTTTATCTGTTTGTGATCGGTTCTTTCATCGGCACGATTCTCGAAACAATATGGGCGTTCTGCGTTGACGGACATTTTGAAATGCGTGTCGGTATGGTTTACGGTCCGTTTATTCCTGTTTACGGCGGCGGTGCGTGTTTTCTGACAGCCGCTTTGTATAAGCTTTACAAGCTTAATGATACGCTTGTTTTTGTGATAAGTGCTTTTGTCGGAGCAGGTTTTGAGTATTTCTGTTCGTGGTTGCAGGAGCAGATGTTCGGCACGGTTTCATGGGACTACAGTGACACTCCGTTTAACCTTGACGGCAGAACTAATCTTATGTATGCCCTTATCTGGGGATTCCTCGGTCTTGTCTGGGTGCGTTATCTGTATCCGTGGACAGCAAAGCTTATTGAAAAAATCCCTAAAAGAAGCAGGTGCAATTATTACAACATTTCTGATTGTATTCATGGCATTCAATGGCTTTATGTCCGTAACAGCTACGGCAAGATGGACTCAGAGAACAGAGGGAGTGCCTGCGTCAAACAGCTTTGAAGAATATCTACGAATGAAAATTCGATAATGAAAAGATGGAATTTCTTTTTCCGGGTATGAAAAAGGCTGCAGAGGCGGGAGTTACAACCGAGGGCATAATTTCCAATGAAAGACCGTATCTTGATGCTACAGATCCCGATAACGGCATGAAAATCGAACAGGGAAAAGATGTTTCCGAGATAAACTAATATCTTTAAGTGGCTATGCTTTGCACAGTCACTTTTTGCTTTTTGACGGTATTTTAAAAATAATTTCGCCTGACTATTGAATTTTAACCGATTTTTTTATATAATTAATTAGTAATGCTTTATTTATGTCGATTCAAAGCATAAATTGGCATATTTGTCCTGACTTTGTCTGCCCACGGCACGGTTTTTGCGGCAATTTATCAAGTGGGCGGAAAGGCTATGAGTAATTATGAAAAAGGTTGCAATTATTATGGGCTCCGACAGTGATTTTCCCGTAGTATCAAAGGCTGTCAGTAAACTCAAAGAATTTGGCGTAGAGTATGAGGTTCATGTAATGAGCGCACACCGTACTCCCGATGCGGCAATTAAGTTTTCGGCAGAGGCTAAAAAGAACGGTTTTGGCGTAATCATTGCCGCAGCAGGTATGGCGGCACATCTCGCAGGTGTTCTTGCGGCAAAAACAACCCTTCCGGTGATAGGAATCCCATGTAAGTCGGCTCAGCTTGACGGTATGGATGCTCTTCTCGCAACAGTTATGATGCCTACAGGAATTCCGGTTGCAACAGTAGCAGTTGACGGTGCGGCTAACGCTGCAATTCTTGCCGTTGAAATGCTCGCACTTTCCGACGATTCTCTTGCAGAGAAGCTTGAAAATATGAAAGCTGATATGGAAAAAGGCGTTGCCGAAAAAGACAAGGCAATGCAGGCTAAGGTGGCAGAGCTTTGATTAAGAACTATGTAGATATTGACACAAAAACTTGACAAAGTAAATGACGAGTGCGGTGTGTTCGGTATTTACCGTAATGATGACGATATCGATGTTGTTGCCGCCGCAAATGACGCGCTCTTCAGCCTTCAGCACAGGGGACAGCAGAGCGCAGGTATCACCGTGAATAAAGACGGTGAATTTACAACTGTCAAGGAACTCGGTATGGTGTCCGAGATTTTTACGCCCAAGGCACTGGAAAAGCTTCCAAACGGTAAGATTGCAGTCGGTCATGTCCGTTATACTTCATCGGAATCACTCGACCGTGCATCTAACCAGCCGCTTGTTATGCGATATATTCAGGGTTCAATCGGTATTGCAAACAACGGCTCAATTACAAACTTCAATGAAATAAGGCAGGAGCTTGAAACAGGCGGCGCTGTTTTTCAGTCCAATTCTAATGCTGAAATTATGGCTTATGTTATTGCAACCGAAAGATGTGTAACAGACACGCTTGAAGATGCTGTTCTTTCTTCAATGAGAAAGCTCAAGGGCGCTTACTCAACTGTAATTTGCGCACCGAGCCGTCTTATCGGTTTTCGTGATATGCACGGATTCCGTCCGCTCTGTATCGGCAAACTCAAAAACAGCTGGATTTTCACTTCCGAAAGCTGTGTTATCGACAGTCTCGGCGGTGAATTTGTCCGTGATGTTGAGCCGGGTGAAATGGTAGTAGTTGACGAAGAAGGCTTTCACAGCTACAAATTAAAGCTTTTGCCCGATAAAACATCTTTCTGCCTTTTTGAATATGTCTATATTGCAAGACCGGACAGCGTAATCAACGGTGTCTGCGTACATAATGCAAGATTCAAAGCCGGTGAACTTCTTTATGATGAGTTCCCGATTGAGGCAGATATGGTGTGCGGTGTTCCCGATTCGGGACTTATTGCCGCACAGGGTTACGCAAAGGCTTCGGGTATCCCGTTCAGCACAGGTTTTGTCAAAAATAAATATATCGGCAGAACAGTAGGTTCGGGTAAAGATAAAAAGAAAAGACTTCTCAGAACAAGACTTACCGCTTTGAAGGCTAATGTTAAAGGCAAGAGAGTTGTTATTATTGATGACTCAATCGTCAGAGGTGAAACCTCAAAGCATATTGTTCGTCTTATGCGTGAGGCAGGAGCTGCGAGGTGCATATGCTCATCAGCTCACCGCCGTTTGTATGTCCGTGCTACTTTGGCGTGGACATTCACGATAAAGAAAGTCTTATTGCAAACAAGTTGACAACAAGTGAAATCTGTGAATATATCGGTGCAGATTCACTTGGTTATCTCAGTATAAACAGTCTCAGAAAAATTGCTGAGGGTGCAAATATAGAATTCTGTGACGGTTGTTTCACGGGCAGCTACGACGCTGAAATTCCGAGAACAATCTTTGTAGATAAATACGCTAAAAAAATTAACAGAAAGTGACGGAGTGATTACAATGAACAACAGCTTTTCCGAAAGCTACAAAGCGGCAGGTGTTGATGTAACAGCAGGCTATAAGTCTGTAGAGCTTATGAAAAAGCATGTGGCACGCACAAAAATTGACGGTGTTATTTCAGGCATCGGCGGTTTCGGCGGACTTTTTTGCCCCTGATTTCAAAGATATGGAAGAGCCTGTACTTGTCAGCGGTACTGACGGTGTAGGCACAAAAATCAAGCTTGCTTTTCTTCTTGACAAGCATGACACAATCGGTATTGACGCAGTTGCAATGTGCGTAAACGATGTAATTTGCTGTGGAGCAAAACCTATTTTCTTCCTCGATTATATCGCAATCGGCAAGAACTATCCCGAAAAGGTAGCTGAAATTGTATCAGGCATTGCAGAAGGCTGTGTTCAGTCCGGTTGTGCTCTTATCGGCGGTGAAACTGCAGAGCATCCGGGTCTTATGCCTGTTGATGAATATGATGTTGCAGGTTTCAGCGTTGGTATTGCAGACAAGCCGAAGATGATTGACGGTTCAAAGCTTTGTGAGGGTGATGTACTTTTGGGACTCCGTTCTTCGGGTGTTCACTCAAACGGTTTTTCGCTTGTCAGAAAAATCTTTGATATCAACGAGAAAACAATCAATGCCGAGTATCCTGAGCTTGACAAAACTCTCGGTGAAACATTGCTCACTCCTACAAAAATTTATGTAAAACCTCTTCTCGCTCTTATGGATAAGGTTGATGTAAAGGCTGTATCACACATCACGGGCGGCGGTTTCTATGAAAACATTCCCCGTATGCTTACAGACGGTCTTTCTGCCAAAATCAAAAAGGACAATATTCCTGTTCTTCCTATTTTCAAGCTTATGCAGAGAGTAGGTAATATCCCCGAGCACGATATGTTCAACACATTCAATATGGGTGTAGGTATGATAATCGCCGTTGCCAAGGAAGATGCAGACAAGGCTCTTGAGGTTCTTGCGGCTAACGGTGAAGACGCTGTTGTACTCGGTGAAGTAATCAGCGGTAATGACGGAGTAGTGTTTGAATAATGAAAAATATTGCAGTTCTTGTGTCGGGCGGCGGCACAAATCTTCAGGCACTTATTGACGCTCAGAACAGGGGAGAGATTAAAAACGGAAAAATCTCTCTTGTTGTGTCCTCAAATCCAAACGCTTATGCACTTGAAAGAGCAAAAAACAATTCGATTGCAACTGAGGTTATCAGAAGAAAAGACTATGCCGAATTTGATGAGTATGATTCTGCTGTAACCGAGCTTTTGAAATCCAAGGATGTTGACCTTGTTGTTCTTGCAGGATTTATGACTATTCTCGGAAAGCAGTTTATTTCTGCTTTTGAAAACAGAATAATCAATATCCACCCGTCGCTTATTCCGTCGTTCTGCGGCGAGGGCTATTACGGACTCAGAGTTCATGAGGAGGCTCTTAACAGAGGCGTCAAGGTAACAGGTGCTACCGCACATTTTGTAAACGAAGTGTGCGACGGCGGTCCCATTATCATTCAGAAAGCCGTTGAAATTCAGAACGGCGACACACCCGAAATTCTTCAGAAAAGAGTTATGGAACAGGCTGAATGGAAGATTCTTCCAAGGGCGGTTTCGCTTTTCTGCGAAGATAAAATTATAGTAAAAGACAATAAAACCGAAATTCTTGACTAACGGAGGAAAAATATGAAACCTGTATCACTTTACAATGACATTGCTTCAACTTCATATCCGGGCAGAGGCATTGTAATCGGCAAAAGTGCAGACGGCTCAAAGGCTGTTATTGCATACTTCATTATGGGCAGAAGCGAAAACAGCAGAAACAGAGTGTTTGCAGAAACCGAGGACGGCATCAAACTCAGGCTTTTGATCCGTCAAAGCTTGTTGATCCGTCACTTATCATCTATTCTCCCGTAAGAGTTCTCGGCAACAAAACTATCGTTACTAACGGTGACCAGACAGATACTGTTTATGATCTTATGAATGAAGGTCAGACATTTGAACAGTCACTCACAACAAGAGAATTTGAGCCTGACGGTCCTAACTACACTCCACGAATTTCTGGTATCGTTGAGTGTGAAAACGGCAAGATGAACTATGCAATGTCAATTCTCAAAAGTGCAGACGGCAATCCCGATTGTTGCGAAAGATACACATTTACATATGACAAGCCGATAAACGGTCTTGGCAGATTCATTCACACATATATGAGTGACGGCAATCCGCTTCCGAGCTTTGAGGGTGAACCTACACTCGTAGAAATCGGTAACGATGATATTGACACATTTGCCGAGAAAATCTGGAATTCTCTCAATGAGGATAACAAGGTTTCACTTTTTGTACGCTATATTGACATTGCTTCAAATAAGGCAGAGTCAAGAATTATCAATAAAAACAACTAATTTATTTTTCGGAAAGGATGAATCCAATGAACGAACTTGCTTTAAAATACGGCTGTAACCCGAATCAGAACCTTCGAGAATTTTCATGCAGGACGGCAAAGATCTTCCTGTTGAGGTTCTCAACGGCAAACCCGGTTATATCAACTTTCTTGATGCATTTAACTCATGGCAGCTCGTAAAGGAACTCAAAGCGGCAACAGGTCTTCCTGCGGCTGCATCATTCAAGCATGTAAGTCCTGCCGGTGCGGCAGTTGCAACTGAGCTTTCTGACACACTCAAGAAAATCTACTTTGTAGATGACCTTGAGCTTTCTCCGATTGCAAGCGCATATGCAATGGCAAGAGGTGCAGACAGAATGTCGTCATACGGTGACTGGGTGGCTCTTTCCGATACTTGCGATGTTCAGACTGCAATCCTCCTCAAGAGAGAGGTTTCTGACGGTATTATTGCTCCTGACTATACTCCCGAGGCTCTTGAAGTCCTCAAGTCAAAAAAGAAAGGCAACTATAATGTCGTAAAAATCGACCCGAACTATGTTCCTGCTCCTATTGAGCATAAGGATGTTTTCGGCATTACATTTGAACAGGGCAGAAATGAACTCAAAATTGACGAAGAAATGCTCCTTCAGAACATTGTAACAGATAATAAGAATTTTACAGAGGAAGCTAAGCGTGACCTTCTTGTCGCTCTTATTACTCTTAAATATACTCAGTCTAATTCTGTTTGCTACGCAAAGGGCGGTCAGGCAATCGGTGTAGGCGCAGGTCAGCAGTCGAGAATTCACTGCACAAGACTTGCAGGCAATAAGGCTGATATCTGGTATCTCAGACAGCATCCGAAGGTTATGAACCTTCCGTTTGTTGACAACATCCGCCGTCCTGACAGAGATAACACTATTGATGTTTACATCTCTGATGATTATGAGGATGTGCTTGCTGACGGTATATGGCAGCAGTTCTTCAAAACTAAGCCCGAACCTCTTACAAAGGAAGAGAAAAAGGCTTGGCTTGCAACATTTGACGGTGTTTCACTCGGTTCTGACGCATTCTTCCCATTCGGTGACAACATTGAAAGAGCAAAGCGTTCAGGTGTTAAATTTGTTGCACAGCCGGGTGGCTCAATTCGTGATGATAATGTTATTGAAACCTGCAATAAGTACAATATGACAATGTCATTTACGGGTATTCGTCTTTTCCATCACTGATAGAGGTGCGGTTATGAAAATTTTAATGATTGGTTCGGGCGGCAGAGAGCACGCTTTAATTAAAAAGCTTCTTGAAAGTCCTAAATGCACAAAGCTTTATTGCGCTCCCGGCAACGGCGGTATTTCAAGAGAAGCCGAGCTTGTTAATATCGGAGTTATGGATAAGAAATATGGTTAAGTTTGCAAAGGACAATGCAATTGACCTCGTTTTTGTAGCTCCTGATGATCCGCTTGCTGACGGTATGGTTGACGCTATGCAGGAGGCCGGAATCAGAGCATTCGGTCCTAATGCAAATGCCGCTATTATTGAGGCGTCAAAGGTTTTCTCAAAAAATCTCATGAAGAAATACGGCATACCTACTGCAAAGTATGAAGTATTCAATGACGCTCAGAAAGCAATTGACTATATAAAGAACGAAAATACCGCTCCCGTTGTTGTAAAAGCTGACGGTCTTGCACTCGGCAAGGGTGTAATTATTGCTCAATCTGTTGATGAGGCAATTGAAGCAGTCAAAGAAATTATGGAGGACAAGAAGTTTGGCGACTCAGGTAACAATATCGTTATCGAAGAGTTTCTTACAGGTCCCGAGGTTTCTGTTCTTGCATTTACAGACGGCAAGTGCGTAAAACCTATGGTCAGCTCAAAAGACCACAAGCGTGCTTTTGATAATGACGAAGGTCTTAACACAGGCGGTATGGGCACAATCAGCCCGAACCCGTATTATACAGATGAGATTGCCAAAGAATGTATGGATACAATCTTTATCCCTACAATTGAGGCGATGAATAAAGAGGGCAGACCTTTTAAGGGCTGTCTGTACTTTGGACTTATGATTACACCGAACGGTCCAAAGGTTATTGAATACAATGCCCGTTTTGGCGATCCTGAGGCTCAGGTTGTTCTTCCAAGACTTAAAACTGACCTTGTAGATATCTGCGAGGCTGTTATTGACGAAAAACTTTCCGATCTTGACATTGAATGGGACAACGGTGCTGCGGCTTGTGTTGTTATGGCAAGCGGCGGATATCCTGTTTCATATAAAAAGGGTATAGAGATGTTCGGTCTTAATGATAACGGCGGTGTCGATGGTGCAATCGTTTATCATGCCGGCACTAAGTACGAAAACGGAAAGTTCTATACAAACGGAGGTCGAGTTCTCGGTGTTACTGCAACAGCGGATACACTTGATGAGGCACTCGAAAAGGCATATGCCGCAGTAGGAAAAATTTCCTTTGAAGGCGCTCATTACAGACACGATATCGGCAAAACTAAATAATATAGTAAGAGCCACTCTTAACGAGCGGCTCTTTTTTCAGCCTGCATTTTTAATCTGCAGTCTTAATTTGTCAGAAATCATGGCAATAAATTCGCTGTTTGTGGGCTTACCTCTGTCGTTGTGAATTGTATATCCGAAATATGAGTTCAGAACATCAATGTCACCTCGATCCCATGCAACCTCAATTGCGTGTCTTATAGCTCTTTCAACCCGTGAAGAAGTTGTTTCGTACTTTTTGGCAACCGACGGATAGAGCTGTTTTGTGACGGCATTGATAATTTCAGGATGCTCAACAGACATAATGATTGAATCACGCAGATAGTGATAGCCTTTGATGTGAGCCGGAACTCCTATTTCATGGAGAATATCGGTCACTTTCATTTCAATTCCGAAAGCGTCGATAACTCTGCCTTTGCCAAAATTGTTTTTCTTGCTCAAATCCGACAAATCGCTGATAATGGTGCTTAATTCGGAAATGTTATACGGCTTCAACACAAAATACGATGCGCCCGAATTCATAATTTCACGCTCAAGAACAGTGCTGTGGAATGACGAATACACCATAAACACAGGCACTTTCGTGCTTTCCCGTGTAATGCTTCTCATAACACCGATTGCGTCAAGCCTTGTCATAAATGAATCCATCAGTACAACATCAGGACTTTCTCTTTTAATTTTATCGCACAATTCTTCTCCGTCTTTTGCACAGAAAATAACGGAAATATTCTTACTTTGTAAGATATTAAGATTTTCCTGCGTAAATTCGGAAGCGTCATCGGTTACGATTAGTTTTATTTTGTTGTTCATTGTGATTTCCCCCAGTAATTTTTGTTGTACTAATATTACCACAAAATGGCAAAGATGGCAATACCTTCCATAAAACTTTTTTGAAAAATTGAGAAAAAAGTTTTATAATTTGCGTTACTAAATCAAAAATGAACAAACCATCATATATTTAGTGTTGATTATTGTAGCGATTTGCCATATATTGTGCAAATACACCGTAACCCTCTTTTGGATTATTCAGAAAAACATGGGTAACAGCGCCAATAATTTTGCCGTTTTGAACTATCGGACTGCCGCTCATACCCTGTACAATACCGCCGCAATTTTCGAGCAATCTGCTGTCGGTTATTTTTATGACAAAATTTTCATTTGATGTCATATCACGGTTGCATATTCTTTTGATTTCAATATCATATTCCTGCGGCGTATCTCCGACAGGCGTTGTTATCATAACAGCCTTTCCTGTTTTTACCTCATCGTCATTTGCAATCAGATATTTCTTGTTTCTTTTATAATTTTCACTCGTTAAATCTCCGAAAATTCCTAAAGGGAGTTTACACTCAAATTACCAAACTTTACATCGGTAAAATATCCGCAGAAACTGCCGGCTTTACCGCAGACGCTTTTTTCAATTCCGCTGATTTCAGCCCGAACAGCTTCTCCTGATTTTAATGGTAACAAAGCAGCCGTGTCACAGTCGCATATTCCATGACCGAGTGCGGCAAAATAATTATTACTGTCATCATAATAGGTCATAGTTCCAATGCCTGCACAGCTGTCACGAACCCACGCACCGAGGAGATATACTCCCACGGTATTTTTAATCGGCAAAACGGTTTTGTTTTCGGTTTTGCCGTTTCTATCAATTTCAACAGTAATTTCATTGCCGTTTGATTTTTCAATTTCAGACTTTAATTCTTCATTTGTGCTGATTTTTGTATTATTTACTTTCTTTATAATATCGTTTACTTTAAGTCCGCCGTCTTTTGCGGGGCAAACATATTTTTCACCGTCATAGTAGCTTTCAAGCTTGATTATCATTGCTCCGTTAGCATAAAATTTAACTCCGAAAGCCTCACCGCCAATGTAAACCTCATTTTTATCATCAGCGGCATAAGGCGAAAAAGTCGAAACAGTAAATAATAATGTGAAAATCAGGGCAACTGATATAATTTCTTTAAATTTTCGCAAAAAATTCACCTTCTTTCCGTTGCCTTTATTATGATTTGCATTTATAATATAGATTAGTGCGTTGATGAAAATATTAAAAATGTTACTGGCAGAGGATTTTCCGAAAAGGCGATAAACAGCCGTGCATTGTAAATTATTTTCTGAAATTATATCATTTTCTTATTATGAGGTATATATGGAAAACATAAATTCTAACCTTGTCGGTCTTACCGATTCCGAAGTTCAAAAGCGTATAGATGAAGGAAAGGTAAATATTTCAACTAATATTAAAACCAAATCAATCAAAAGAATATTTTGTGATAACATTTTTACGCTTTTCAATCTTATAAATGTAATTTTGCTTGCGGCGTTGATTTTTGTGGGTTCACACAAGAATATGCTTTTTATCGGTGTTGTTATCGCAAATATAATTATAGGTATAGTTCAGGAAATTCGTTCCAAAATAAGCGTTGACAAGCTGACTATTTTGTCTGAGAAAAAAATCAATGTTCTCAGAAACGGTAAAATTGCAGAAATAAGTAAAGATGAGATTGTTCTTGACGATATTCTTGTGCTTTCAAGAGGAAGCCAGATTCCTGCCGACTGCATTGTATGCGACGGCAACTGCAGAGTCAACGAAAGTTTGCTTACAGGAGAATCAAATCTCATTGAAAAAAATGTCGGAGATGAACTTCTCTCGGGCAGTTTTATTGCGGCAGGAAAATGCTATGCTCAGGCTGTAAAGGTCGGAGCCGATTGCTATGCCGCTAAGATAAATAACGAAGCCAAATATATTAAAAAAGTAAATTCTCAGATTATGGAGTCATTCAATTTCATTATCAAAATCTGTACATTTGTACTTTTCCCAATCGGCATTGCATTTTTTATTCGACAATTCACCCTGCCCGATGCAACATTGCAGTCTGCTGTAATCAGCACTGTTGCGTCGCTTGTCGGTATGATTCCAAAAGGAATGATTCTTCTTACAAGTTCTGTTCTTGCAGTATCAATTATCAGGCTTTCATCTAAAAAGGTGCTTGTACAAGAAATGTACTGTATTGAAACACTTGCAAGAGTTGATGTGCTTTGTCTTGATAAAACGGGAACGCTTACAACAGACGAAATGACGGTAACAGGTGTCATTCCGTTTGGGGCTGATGAAAATAAAATCAAGAAAGCACTTTCTTCAATTGTAAAAGCGTCCGATGAACTGAATGCAACTTTGTATGCACTGCGTGACTATTCGGATTCCGTTTCACCGTATGAGTGCAGTAAATTCTGCGATTTTTCGTCCGAAACAAAATGGTCGGGCGGTACATTTGAAAACGGCAAGACCTACATAGTCGGTGCGACTGAATGTATTTTAAAAAGCAGAGAAAAGTATTCCGAGGTGTATTCTGAGATTGAAAAGATAAATCAAACCGTCAGAATCCTTGTTCTTGCCGAAAGCGATAGTGAACCGGACAAAGACTCATTGCCTGATGATTTAAAACCGCTTGCACTCATTCTTATCAAGGATAAACTTCGTGATAATGTAAATGAAACGGTAAAATATTTTAAGGAACAGGGTGTCACCTTAAAGGTCATTTCAGGCGACAGCGTTAAAACTGTTAAAAATATTGCGCTTGACACAGGAATTGAGGGTGCAGAAAATGCAATTGATATGTCAACCGTAACAACAGATAAAGAGCTTGAAGATGCGGCAGAGCGTTGTAATGTGTTTGGCAGAGTAACTCCGGCTCAAAAGAAAAAGCTTGTGGTTGCCCTTAAAAAGCACGGACATTCGGTTGCTATGACAGGTGACGGCGTAAATGATGTTCTCGCACTCAAAGAGGCGGATTGCTCCGTAGCTATGGCATCGGGCAGTGATGCCGCACGAAATGTGTCACAGCTTGTACTTGTCAATAATGACTTTGGCGCAATGCCGAGCGTTGTGGCAGAGGGCAGACGAACAATCAATAACCTTGAACGAAGCTCTGCACTCTATCTTGTTAAGACGATTTATTCGGTTATACTCTCAATTTTCTTCATATTCTTCCGCACAGGATATCCCTTTGAACCGATACAGCTTACGCTTGTCGGTGCATTAACAGTTGGACTGCCATCATTTGTTCTCGCACTTCAACCGAATAAAGATATAGTAAAAGGTAATTTCACCGTAAATATAATAGCAAGATCACTCCCAACAGCTTTTTGTATTTCGGCAGATACAATATTACTCGCAATTTTAAAGTATATGACAGATATGCCGCAGGCACAGTTTTCAACTCTCTGCGTATATCTTACTGCATTTTCATGTATGCTGCTTGTAATCAGATTATCAATCCCGTTCAATCCGCTCAGAGCCGTTATGGTCATTGGATGTTCCGCAGGAATAATAATCGGTTCAATCTTCTTCGGCGGATTGTTCTCACTTGCACCGCTTACATTTGAAAACATCATATTGCTTGTAATCTTGCTGTAGGCACATTTGTTGTATTTAATATATTCTACAATATAGCACAGCACTATATAGAAAAATTCAAAAAGGAAAGTCATCTTAAACTGACTGCAAAAAGAAATGCAAATAAACAAAAACGCTGAAAAATTAATCAGACAACTGAATAATCAAGGCTATGAGGCTTTTATAGTGGGCGGTTGTGTTCGTGATTATCTTCTCGGTTTGACTCCGCATGATACAGATATTTGTACAAACGCTTTGCCCGAGCAGACAAAAAAATGCTTTGAAGGCTTATCATACTTTTGATACAGGTATCAAACACGGCACAATTTCCGTTGTATGCGGCGGTGAAGTCTATGAAATCACAACCTACCGTATTGACGGCGATTATTCCGATAACCGTCATCCGGACAGCGTAAGCTTTACACGAAACATAAACGAAGATTTGCAACGCCGTGACTTTACGGTAAATGCAATGGCATATAACGCTGAATACGGTCTTGTCGATCCATACGGCGGTAAAAATGACCTTAAAGATAAAATTATCCGTTGTGTCGGAAATCCCGATACACGCTTTAACGAGGATGCTCTGCGAATCTTGCGGGCGTTACGCTTTGCCTCTGTTTACGGATTTTCAATTGAAGAGAACACATCAAAGTCTATATTTAAAAATGCAGACTTGCTAAAAAACATTGCAACAGAGCGTGTGATTTCGGAATTTTTAAAGCTCATCTGCGGTAAGGATGCCGTAAAAATTCTTGACGCTTACCGAGAAACGATTGCTGTTATTATCCCTGAAATTACCATTATGTTCAATTTCAATCAGAACAACATTCATCATTCGTATGATTTATGGCAACATACCCTGACTGCACTTGGCACAATTGAACCGAATCCCATACTTCGTATGACAATGCTTTTGCATGACATCGGCAAGCCTTTTGTTAAAACTACTGACAACAGCGGTCAATCGCATTTTCAGGGACATCAGCTTGAAAGTAAAAAAATTGCAGACAAAATTCTGCACAGACTAAGATTACCATCTGATTTTATTAACAAAACTCTTCTGCTGATTGAATATCATGATGTCCGTTTTAACGGCAGTAAAAAGCTTATGAAAAAGGTTATGAATGTACTCGGTACAGATCTTACAAAGCAGTTGTTAGAGGTCGAATACGCCGATATATCTGCCCAGTCTGAATATCAGCGAGAAGAAAAGCTCGGATATCTTAAAACGGCTAAAATACATCTTAATGAAATAATCAAAGATAACGAATGTTTTAAGCTGAGTCAGCTTGATATCAACGGTAAAGATATTTTAAACCTTGGCGTAAAAGAGGGAAGAGATGTCGGAAATATTCTCGATTATTTGCTAATGCTTGTAGTAGATGCAAATGTTCCAAACAAAAAATCAATACTCATATCAAAAGCCAAAGAATATATTTACGGTAATCAAATAAATGAGTAATTAAAAAAGAGGATTTCAGCGAAAACTGAAATCCTCTGATTTTTGTTTAAAATTAAAGAACCTTTGATAAAAATTCCTTTAAACGGTCGTCCTGCGGATTATTGAAGAACTCCTGCGGATTGTTCTTTTCTTTGATAACACCGTCGTCAATAAATACAACATCGGTTGCAACTTCCTTTGCAAAGCCAATTTCGTGAGTAACAACAACCATTGTCATACCTGCCTTGGCAAGCTCTTTCATAACATCAAGAACTTCGCCGACCATTTCGGGGTCAAGTGCAGATGTCGGCTCGTCAAAAAGGAGAACATCGGGATTCATAGCAAGCGCTCTTACAATTGCAATACGCTGTTTCTGACCGCCTGAAAGCTGGTTCGGATATGCGTTTGCCTTTTCGGCAAGTCCTACACGTTCCAAAAGATCCATAGCGTCTTTTTTAGCCTCATCTTTGCTCTTGCCAAGAAGCTTGACAGGAGCCATTGTAAGGTTGTCAATAACAGTCTTGTGGGGGAAAAGGTTAAACTGCTGGAACACCATTCCCATTTTTTGACGGTGAACATTTATATTAACCTTTGGATCCGTAATATCGGTACCCTCAAAGAAAATGTGACCGCCTGTCGGTTCTTCAAGTCTGTTAAGGCAACGGAGAAAAGTTGACTTACCCGAGCCTGACGGACCGAGAACAACAACTACATCGCCTTTAAAAATGTCAATATCAATACCTTTAAGAACCTGAATATCCTTACCGAATGATTTTTCAAGTCCTCTTACGGAGATTAATGCGTTATCTTTCACTCTTTTTCAATCTCCTTTCAAATCTTCTGAGGATGTACGAAAGCACAAGCACAATTACAAGGTAAATCAATGCAACCGTGATAAGCGGGAAGAATGCCTCGTAAGTTCTTGAACGAATCATATTACCAATATATGTGATATCTGCAAGTGCAACATAACCTGCAACCGAAGTTTCTTTGAGAAGTGTAATAATTTCATTGCCGAGTGCAGGAAGAACATTTTTAATTGCCTGCGGAAGAACGACCATTGTCATTGTCTGTCTGTTGTTAAAACCGAGTGAACGGCTTGCCTCAGTCTGACCGATGTCAACAGCCATAATACCCGAACGAACAATTTCTGCAACATAAGCGGCAGAGTTCATACCAAATGCAATGATTGCGGCAAAGATACCGTTTCTTACAGATGCAAGAATAATGTAATACATAATCATCAACTGAACTACAACAGGTGTGCCTCTGATAACAGTAATGTAGATGTTGCAAATCGCATTAAAGAATTTCAGAACACAATCACCGAAGCTCCTGCATTTTCTCTTGTCAAGCTGAATATCGTGGGTAGCTCTTACAAGAGCAATGACAAAACCGATAATAACACCGATAATACCTGCAAACAATGTGATTTCAAGGGTTACAAGCAAACCGCTTAAAAGCTGCTGCCATCTGTTATCTGTGATGAATGTGTTTTTAAAGCTTTCGCCGAGATTGCCGAACAAACTGCCCGATGCACTGTCGTTTACGATAATAACCTGAGTTGTGTTTGCATATGAAGTTGAAAAGTCGATATTTTTTCTTCTTTCCGGTGTGTCGGTCATACCCGCCATACCGAAATCGTCTTTGCCGGTCTGAACAGCAGTGATAACAGAATCAAATTCCATATCATCAATAACAAGTTTTTTACCGAGCTTGTCACAGATTGCTGTAGCCATCATCGGATCAAGACCGACAATTTTACCGCCCTCAACATATTCATACGGTGGAAAAGCAGCGTTCGTAGCCATATGAAGTTCACCGTCATACTTGATATCCTTAGGTGATTCATAGGGTACGGTATCGGTATTACCCTCTATGTAATAGCTTTTGATTTTGTCCAGAACGCCCTCGTCTTTAAGCTCTGCAAGAGCTTTGTCGATTTTTTCGGTGAGTTCATGATTTTCCTTTGAAATGCAGATTGCATACTGCTCTTCCGCAAAAGGTTCATCAAGAATTTTTAGTCCTGCATTTGCTTTTACAAATTCCTTTGCCGGTTCACTGTCAATTACAACACAGTCGATTTTATTCTGTGTAAGAGCTACGATAGCGTCGGCACCCTTGCTGTAACGCATAACCTTGGTGCCGTCAGCCTCATAGTCAGATACAAAAGTATCGCCGGTTGTACCTGTCTGAACACCTACGGACGCTCCCTTGATATCATCGGCAGTCTTAATTTCCTTAACCGATGAATCACCGCATCCGGTGAACAGAAAAACAGTGGAGAACAGCATTGAAATCAGTACCAATAAAGTAACTGTCTTTTTCATTGTTTTCCTCTTTTTCTTTCTCTTAAAATATTTATTTGCAAATCTTATCAGATTCTTGCAACGCCTGTCTCAACAGCGGCCTTCTTAACAGCCTCAGCAACAGTTTTGCCGATTCTCTTGTCAAATGCCTCGGGAAGAATATAATCTGCATTAAGCTCTTCATCGCTCACGAGTGAAGCAATTGCAAAAGATGCGGCAACTTTCATTTCTTCGTTAATATCGCTTGCACGGCAGTCAAGAGCACCTCTGAAAATACCCGGAAAAGCGAGTACATTGTTAATCTGGTTAGGAAAGTCACTTCTGCCTGTACCGACAACAGCCGCACCTGCCTTTTTAGCAATGTCAGGCATAATCTCGGGAGTCGGATTAGCCATAGCAAAAAGAATAGGATCTTTAGCCATTGACTTAACCATTTCTTCGCTTACGCAACCTGCGGCAGAAATTCCGAGGAATACATCAGCACCCTTCATTGCATCTGCAAGCGAGCCCTCAAGGTGAGAAAGGTTAGTAATTTCAGCCATTTCCTGTTTAACAGCGTTAAGTCTCGGATCACCCTTGCAGATAATACCCTTACTGTCGCAAAGCGTAATGTCCTTTACACCCATATTGAGAAGGTGCTTTGCAATTGCAATACCTGCCGCACCTGCACCGTTCATAACAACCTTGATTTCGTCAAGTTTCTTGTGAACAAGCTTGAGTGAGTTGATAAGACCTGCGGCAACAATAACGGCAGTACCGTGCTGGTCATCGTGGAAAATCGGAATATCGCACTTCTCTTTGAGCTTTTTTTCAATTTCAAAGCATCTCGGAGCGGCAATATCCTCAAGATTGATTCCGCCGAATGAACCGCTGATAAGGTAAATTGCGTTTACAATTTCGTCAACATCCTTACTTCTTACGCAAATAGGAAATGCGTCAACATCGCCGAATTCCTTAAAAAGCGCACATTTGCCCTCCATAACAGGCATACCTGCCTCAGGACCTATGTCACCAAGACCGAGAACAGCTGTACCGTCGGTTACAACGGCAACAAGGTTGTTTCTTCTTGTGAGTTCAAAAGACTTGTCATAGTCCTTCTGAATTTCAAGACACGGTTCTGCAACACCCGGAGTATAAGCAAGAGAGAGGTCTTCAGCCGAGTTAATCGGAACTCTTGAAACAACTTCAATCTTACCGTTCCACTCATAGTGTTTTTTGAGTGATTCTTTTCTGATATCCATATCGGTAACTCCTTATAATTAATTCCCTCTCATTATACCCCTAAAAAGCCGTTATATCAAGTAAAAATCACAAAATTCATTTGACTTTTGTACAAAAAAGGTATAAAATAAATGTGCGAGTGTGTTGAACAGCTGCGAGCAGCTGCCGAAAGGTACTGTGCGAGGAAAGTCCGGGCTTCACAGAGCAATAATAACGGCTAACGGCCGCCGGAGGCGACTCCAGGGATAGTGCAACAGAAAATTACCGCCATTATATGGTAAGGATGGAAAGGTGAGGTAAGAGCTCACCGGAGGGCAGGAGACTGCTCTGCCGTGTAAACCCTATTTGAAGCAACACCGTGGTAGGACATTGTACGCTTGCTCGGCGTGTCCTTAGGAGGTGGCATCGAGCAGATTCGGTAACGGTCTGCCAAGATAGATGGCTGTTCACGACAAAACCCGGCTTACAGACACAGTCGCATATTAAGGCACCTTTTATGGGTGCTTTAATATTATTGTCGAATTTTAGCAATTTGTACAAATGTTATGCACATTTGTAATTAATTTAAAAAATGCAATTGCATTTATGCTGCTCTTTATTGTACTTTGCTTTATGCTGAAATCTATTGAAATTGATTTAATTTGATTAGTTTCAGCCGACTGATTCGACACATAGTAGAGTTTTGAAATTAATTTGAAAGGTGTGTAAAAATTTGAAAACAAAATCAAAAATACTCAGCGCAATATTGAGCGTGAGTATCCTGTCGGCAAGTCTATCTGCCTTTGTATCCGGTTCACTCGGTGTTCAGGCGGCAGAAAGCTCACCAACCGTATCGGCTAATAAGTACAAACTCAAAGATAATATTCAGGACGGTGTAATTTTACATTGTTTTGACTGGACTTATAACGATATTAAGGCTGAATTGCCTAAAATTGCAAAAGCCGGATTTACAAGTATACAGACTTCTCCGGCACAGCCAAACGGAACAGGTACTTGGTATTGGTTATATCAGCCAATTTCATTCAGTATCGGAACAAATGGTGTCGGCACAAAGGCTGAACTTCAGTCGCTTTGTGATGAGGCAGAAAAGTACGGGATTAAGATTATTGTCGATGTTGTCGCTAACCATTTGAGAGGCGATCACAACAACATAGACAACGATTTAAAGCCATCCGAGTATTGGCATACCTTCGGCGGAGGTATTGACTGGAAAAACCGTTGGCAGGTAACACACGGCTCGATTGGTATGCCGGACATTGCAACCGAAAATCCATATGTTCAGCAAAAAGTCTGCAACTATGTTCAGGAACTCAAGTCGGTAGGTGTTGACGGACTTCGTTGGGACGCTGCAAAACACATTGGCGTTCCGAGCGAGGGCGACGATTTCTGGAAATCGGTAACACAGTACGGTCTTTATAACTACGGCGAAATTCTCGGTGGTCCCGATGACCGTTCGACAGGCAATGAAGACATTATGAAAGAGTATACCGATTATATTTCTGTCACTGACAGTAACTACGGTAAAGAACTCCGTGATTCGTTTAATTCGGGCAAAGCTCCTACTTCAAGCGGAAACTGGAGTGAAAAAGGCATTTCAAACGATAAGCTTCTTTATTGGGGTGAAAGCCATGATACATGGTCAAACAACAAAGACTGGGGCTTTTCAAATGAAATGAGTCAGAATGTTATTGACCGTGCCTATGCGGTTGCGGCAAGCCGTAATAAAGTTACTGCTCTTTATTTTTCACGTCCTTCTTCAACCAACAAAGAAAGTATCAAAATGGGAGAAAAAGGCTCAACTCATTACACCAGCAGTGAGGTTGCCCAAATCAATAAGTTCCATAATGCAATGGACGGCAAAGCCGATTACTACACAGTGTCAGACGGTTGTTCTGTAATTACCCGTAAAGACGGCGGTGCTGTTATCGTAAAAGGCAGCGGAAGCGGCGAGGTATCGGTAGAAAACGGCGGCGGTTACGCAAAACCGGGTACATACACAGACGCTGTTTCAGGCAATACATTTACAATTACATCAAGCACCATTTCAGGTACAATAGGTTCATCAGGTATAGCAGTAGTCTATGATGCCGAACCCGAAGGCCCTTCAGCGTCAGTAACTCCGGGTTCAACAAACTACAATACAGATGAGCTCACTCTTACGCTCAATTGCAAGAATGCAAAAAATGCTCAGTATTCAATTGATGACGGTGCATTTGTAAACTACACAAACGGTCAGCAAATTACAATCGGTACAAACCTTGCTTACGATACTGTAACCACAGTAACAGTAAAAGCAAGCGACGGCAAGACAACATCTGATCCGGAAACATATACATACACAAAGGTAGACCCGAATGCCGTAAAGGTTGTTGCTTATGATAACTCATCAACCAAGTGGTCTAAGGTCAATGCATATTTCTGGAGTGATGATAATAAAGAAATGACATCGTGGCCGGGCAAGAAAATGACCGACAAGGGTAATAATATTTTTGATATTGAAGTGCCTGACGGTGCAAAATATGTAATCTTCAACAACGGTGACAGTCAGACAGATGACCTCAGGATTGCAGACGGTAATAAAATTTACAGCAACGGTTCTTGGCAGAACTATTCGACTGTAAAACCCACTCAGCCGACAACAGCTCCTTCCACGACAGTCCGTCCTACTACAATCGCAACTCAGCCTACCACATCACAGCCTACCACATCACAGCCTGCTACAACACAGTCTGCTACAACACAGCCGTCTACAACTCAGCCGGTAACAGAGCCTTCAAACAGAATTCTTATCGGTGATGTTGATTTAAACGGAACATTTACAGTCTGTGATTCAACAGAGGTTCAAAGATACATTGTTAACATATCGACTTTAAGCGATGAGGCTCTCATTGCGGCAGATGTAAACAAGGATTCTGTTATTTCTGTAAAAGACGCAACTATGATTCAGGCTTATATCGTTAAGCTTATTGTTGAAAACTCATACTGCGGTACTTACACAGAAAATGTTGCACCACCACCTACAACGAATGTCACAGTGCCAACAACCGAACCGACTTCAATTCAGACGAAGAATTATGTTTATTTCAATAATACGGAAAACTGGTCAACAGTAAATGTCTATGTATGGAGTTCAAAAGATTCTACTTATATGAGCTGGCCCGGCAAGGCTATGGAAAGTATAGGTAATAACACATACAGATTTGAACTTCCGAATGGTGCAGAATATGCTATATTCAATAACGGTTCAGCACAGACAGGTGACTTAAAAATCCCCGATGTAAATATGATTTACTCAAACGGACAGTGGAGTAAATACTCCAAGTAAAATTTAACAAGTTTATCTAAGAGCCGCCCCGCACAATCAAGCGCATTTTGCTGTTTTGATTTTTACTGTCAGGGCGGTACTGTTATTTGTTTAAATCACAATACAAAATAAACGGTTCATCACGATTTTTTGTGGGATGGTGAACGGACAGAAGAAATAGATAGCGGATCAAGGTAAAGAAGAAGTCATCATCACGGTAACCGTAGCCGATCTTGTTGTTGAAACCTTCGAACTTGCCGGTGCTGATTTGATATCATCTAAATATAGAGCATAGCTTTCTTTCCTCCATTGTTTGTCTTGCTAACTACAATTCTGGAGCTTCCTGTGCTCTTTTTCAATACTTACTTTTGACTATCCCACATTTTTTCGTAATGAGGGTAAAAAAGCAATGTTTCCATTTGTTCGGAAACATTGCTTTTGTTAATTTTTTACTTATTACTTTAATTTTGTATCTATATATTCTATGTACGGTTTGCGATTATAAATGCTGTCTTGGTGATTTTTATACCATTCAAATTCTTCTTTCAATCCATCATACAAAGATACTGTATTTGGCATTAATTCATTTTGTTTTCTTACATCAAGCACATATTCGTAATCGTAGAAGCAAAAATAATCTCTTTGCGGAATATCTTTCGACACGCTTACAAATTCAACTTCTCTGCCTGCCACTTTGTAGCAAAGCTCAACCCATTCTTTTATTGTAACGGTTTCTTTGTTTCCAACATTAAAAATATGATTACTTGGGTGCTTTTCTATTATTATCTCAATAAATTTACAAAGGTCTGACACATTGAAAAATTGCAATTTCATATCTCCGTTTTCAGGAATGTAAAATTTTCTGTCTAGAATAGCACAATCAAAGGGAAATGCTTCTCTGTACAAATTTTCATACATACCGTAAAAATACGGCGGACGAAGAATATACGTATTTTGGACAGTATCAAGTAAGTATTTTTCTGCATTGAGTTTGTTAATTCCGTAATCGCCCCAGACAGAATTTTTACCGCAAGTTTGATTTTCGGCAAACGGCTGGGGATTAGTTTCGGGATAAACCGCACTTGAACTGATGAAAATGTAATCATCAAACGAAATACCTGACTTTAAAAGAGCCTTTATATGCTCATCAGTGTACGCTGTGATATCAAGAATTAAATCAAAGTGTTCGTTAGCAAACTTGTTGCCAAGATTCAATCTGTCGCAATTAATCAGATGCACACCTTGTGATTGAGGTCTGCTGTTTCTGTTTAGAACAAAAACTTCCTCGCCTTTACTCACAAAATGCTCGGCTGCATATCTGCTTACAAATGTTGTTCCGCCTGTGATTAGAATTTTCATACCAAAAACTCCTTGAATAATATTTGCATCACCGTATGGTGATAAACAGCATTAATTATCTATTCAATTTTTATTCGATTTTTCTATAATTTTTTCGGCACATTTGATGCCGTCAACTGCGGCGGAGATAATTCCGCCTGCATAGCCTGCACCTTCACCGCACGGATACAGTCCTTCAATAAGTACACTTTCGAGTGTATCTGTTTTTCTCATTATTCTGACGGGAGAAGAGCTTCTGCTCTCAACGCCGGTCAAAACAGCGTCACCGTCATCAAATCCGTGTAACATTCTGCCCATTTTCACAATGCCCTGAGCCATAGAAGTGCAGACATATTCAGGCAAAATCTCGTTCAGATTTGAAAATTCATAATTCGGACCGATACTTGGCTTTACATCACCGAGATGTGTGGATTTTCTGTTATTAAGAAAATCGTCAACTCTTTGTATGGGCGCATTATAATTTTCACCGCCGGCAGCGAATGCTTTTGATTCAAGCTTTCTCTGTAAATACATTCCGGCAAGCGGATGGTCGGATTCATAATCATCCGGGTTTATTCCTACAAGCAACGCTGAATTTGAATTTTCGGCATCTCGAGCAAATTCACTCATACCGTTGGTGCAAAGTCTGTTTTCTTCGCTTGACGCATTGACAACCTTGCCTCCCGGACACATACAAAATGTATACACACCCCGTCCGTTATCAAGGTGCGTACTCAGCTTATAATTTGCCGAGCCGAGTTTTTTATTGCCCGCAAACCTGCCGTATTGTGCCTTATCAACTTTTTGACGAAGATGTTCAATTCTTGCTCCTACCGAGAAAGGCTTTGCCTCAATCGGCAACTTTAAATCATAAAGCATCTCAAAAGTATCCCTTGCACTGTGACCGATTGCAAGAATAATATTGTCTGTTTCTATAATTTCATTGCCGTTAGCCGTTTCAACAGTTATAGATTTCAGCTTGTTATCACTAAAAGCCATTGAAACAAGCTTCGTTTCAAACATAACCCTTCCGCCGAGTTCAATAATCTCGTTGCGGATATTTTTTATTGTTCCTTTTAGCATATCCGTTCCGATATGCGGCTTTGCGTTATAGAGAATTTCATCAGGTGCGCCGTGGCTCACAAATTCTTCAAGCACCTTGCGTTGTCTTATATCTTTTGTACCTGAATTCAGTTTTCCGTCAGAAAATGTTCCCGCACCGCCTTCGCCAAACTGAACATTTGAAGTTGTGTCAAGCTGACCGTTTGTCCAGAACTTGTTCACATCGGCAGTTCGCCTGTCAACATCACGACCTCTTTCAATAAGAATTGGATTTGCACCGCTTCTTGCCAGAATAAGTGCCGCAAACAATCCAGCCGGACCTGCTCCGACAACAACGGGGGAGGGCGCATTGCCAAATTTCATTTGATTATATTCATACTTTCTCGCAATTTGAGCGTTACCGCACTTTTTGCAGACTTTATCCTCGTTGATATTAAGTTCAGCGTCAACGGTTGTAAGAAAGTAGATATTATCCTTTTTTCTTGCGTCAACCGATCTGCGAAAAATCTTACAGCTTTTTATGGATTTTTCTTCAACCCTCAGCTGTTGGGCAACTGCCTTGCGAACCGATTTATCATCGTAGTCAAGGCTTAAATGTATATTGTTTACTCTGATCATAAATTTTCTCCTGCAATAATTCCGCCGGCAAATGCAAAATGAAGGTTAAATCCTCCGCATTCACCGCAAAGGTCAATTGCCTCACCGCATATAAAAAGATTTTTCACAATTTTACTCATCATAGTGTTTTCGTCAATCTCTTTGCCTAAAACACCGCCCAAAGCACATTGTGCGTGTGAGAAATCTTCTTTTCCGCTTACTGTAAATGACATCGATTTTATTGTTTTGCAAATTCCTGATACTTCGTCCTTTGAAAGCTTGGAACAAATCTTTGACAAATCAACTCGGCTGATTTTCAGAATTGCCTGTCCGATTCTCTTCTGAAAAATCCCTGTCAAAAGCTGTTCACACGGCAAATCAGAAAACAATGATATATGTTGTCTGATTATTTTAATCAGCTCATTTTCCGAATAATCGGGCAATAAATCAAGCACTATTTTGTCGTTCGGTTTAGCAAACAATGAAAGATTGAATACACAAATTCCCGACAGCGAATTCTCGGTAAATTGAATTTCGCCTGTTTCTTCCTTGATTAATCGACCATGTTCACCGTATAACTGTGCCTTGCCCGTAACTCTCAGACCTTTTAATATTTTCAGAACATCGCTTTTAACCTTAACAGGGCATAAAGCAGGGGAGAACGAAACGACCTTATGACCGAAATTTTTAAGATAATCAATTGCACTTGCGTTTCCGCCAAGCTTAGGAGCGGCTTTTGAACCGTTTGCAATCACAAGCTTGTTACATATGAAATCGTACTTTTTCTCGCTGTCATCAGACGAAATTTTAAAACCGTTTGAAACTTTTTTTATAGAATTGACATTCTGTTTTGTGAAAACATCTATTCCGAGTGTTTCAACCTGTAATCGCAGAACATCCAGAACAGATGCGGCATGTTTGCTTATCGGGTAATATCTGCCCTCGTTATCGTAAAAACTTAAAAGACCTAAGTTTTTAAAAATATTCGCCATCTCATCACCGCTGAATCTTTCAAAAATTTTTTTACTCTGCTTTTTGAAAGAACCGACATATTTATCGGGAGATATACAGTGATTTGTCAGATTACATCTGCCGTTGCCTGTTGACATCAGCTTTTTGCCTAATCTGTCATTTTTTTCGATTATTGCAATTTTCTTTGAACGGTCATGTTTCTTTGCTGTGATTGCACACATAAGTCCCGATGCACCGCCGCCGATTATAATTGCATCATATATATTTTTCTTTTCCATTTTATAAATTCACCAAAAAATAAGGGCAGCAATGTGCTGCCCAAAATTATTTACGGAGCAAAAATAAAGTTGATTCCGTTTGCAACAAGTACCGAACCGATACCCATTATAATACCTGCGATAACAACACCGCACATAACGGCTATAACGCTTTTCTTAAATCCGAGGTCAAGAATACTTGCTGCAAGTGTTCCTGTCCATGCGCCTGTGCCGGGAAGAGGGATGCCTACGAAAAGCATAAGTGCAACAAACATTCCGTTGCCTGCTTTTGCCTCAAGTTTTCTGCCGCCTTTTTCGCCTTTTTCAAGACAGAAAGAAAAGAATTTGCCGATAAACTTCTTGTCAGAACCCCAAACAAGAACCTTTCTTGCAAAGAGGTAGATAATCGGAACAGGGAGCATATTGCCTAAAATGCAGATTACATATGTCCAAAAAAGATTTAAGTCATTTGCAACCGCAACAGGCACAGCACCTCTGATTTCTACTATCGGAACCATTGAAATAAAAAATACTATTAAATACCACATATTTGCTCCTTAGAAATTATATTTTGCCAATACCAGATAAGTATAACAGATTTAAAAGTTTTTTTCAATATTTGAGCAAGATAAAATCTTCCATAATAAAGCCTTAAAATTTGATTTATTTATACATTATGATAAATAATTATTCAAAAGTTGACATTGACTGAATAATCTGTAAAATATATTATGGAGTGATTTGATGAAAACGAATTCCTGTTCAATGCGATTCAGAATAATTATGTTTGTTTTGACCGCGTCAGTGATTGCATTTGCGTTTATTCATTCTTCAATGCCGTCAGTTGAGTCGGCACAAGAGAGTGAAAGCGTCCTTGATTTTGTCACAGTAATTTTAAAATTATTCGGAATTGAGCCGAATCTTTCGGACCACATAATCAGAAAGCTTGCTCATTTTACGGAATATACCGTTCTGGGAGCATTGCTCTGTTCATGTGCCTATTCATTTGACCGAATCAAACCTATAAAATTCATACCCTACACCGTTTCTATCGGACTGTTTACCTGTTTTGTTGATGAAACAATCCAACTTGGGGTTGAGGGAAGATCGGGACAGGTGAGCGATATGTGGATTGACTTTTTCGGTGTGTTGCTCGGTACGGTTGTAATGCTTGTTGCATTTTGGATTTACAGGAAGATACGAAAGATCAACTAACTATATATGTATGCGAATAAGAAGGGAATCAGTATGGGAAATATGGAAAATTCAGTAAAGCCCCATGAAAACAAAATGGGAACTATGCCAATGACAAGGCTCATTCTGACAATGAGTCTGCCTGCAATTTTTTCAATGACAATTCAGGCAATGTATAATGTTGTTGACAGTATTTTTATTGGCAACTATGACGCAGACGGACTGACCGCAACTTCGCTTGCGTATCCTCTTCAAATGCTTTTGATTGCGTTTGCAGTCGGTACGGCAGTCGGTGTAAACTCGTTTGTTTCAAGAAAATTAGGTGAGAAAAATTTTGTTCAGGCAAACGACGGAGCAACGCACGGTCTTGTAACCTGTATTTTTAATTATGTAATATTTTTATTGCTCGGACTTTTTGCGGTTCGCCCGTTTATGGCAATGTACACGCAGAATGAGGCTATTCTAAATTACGGAATCCAGTATCTGACGGTTGTACTTTGCTTCTCGTTCTTTTCAATTGTACAGATTATGGTTGAAAAAACGCTTCAGGCAACAGGCAATATGATATTCCCGATGTTATCCCAGCTTTTCGGTGCAATTGTAAATATTATTTTTGATCCGCTCCTGATTTTCGGTATAGGAATTTTCCCTGAAATGGGCGTTCTCGGTGCGGCAATTGCTACTGTATTCGGTCAATTCTGCGGTATGGTTTTCTGCCTTTGCATTCTTTTTCTTTAAGAATAACGAAGTTAAAGTTTCGTTCAAACATTTCAAATTGAATGGTTCCACATTGAAATCTATCTATGTTGTAGGCTTTCCGTCTGTAATTATGCAGTCAATAGGTTCCGTTATGATTATCGGACTCAATGCAATTCTTGCTGTTTCTGAGGCTGCCGTTACTGTTCTCGGTATCTATTATAAATTGCAGAGCTTTGTATTTATGCCTTGTTTCGGACTCAATCAGGGCGTAATGCCGATTATCGGTTATAACTACGGTGCAAGAAAGAAAAAGAGAATGTATTCCGCTTTAAAGCGCGGCATCATCATTGGCGTAATTATTATGGCGGTCGGCACAATTCTTATGTGGACAATCCCCGAACAGCTTATTGCTATGTTTGGCGGCACACAGGATATTATGGATATCGGTGTCCCTGCATTCAGAATCATCAGTCTTTGCTTTATTCCTGCCGCTGCTGGCATTATCTTTACAACACTTTTTCAGGCAGTCGGAAAGGGACTGCGCAGTCTTATTATGTCATTCTGTCGTCAGCTTGTACTCATTCTTCCGATTGCGTGGGTGCTTTCTATGGTGTTTGATTATACAGCCGTATGGTATGCTTTCCCGATTGCGGAATTTTTCTCGTTAATGCTTGCAATTGCATTTTTTGTCAACCTTACAAAAGGCGATTTCAAAAGCCTTGACCAAAAGATTGAATGACGCAGTTAAATTTGTTCACCTCATTGCATATATTGCATTGAGGTGATTTTTTTGACAGAAAATAATGATAACAGAAATACCATTACATATGACGATGACTGGAAATCTGTTTCATATTCGGAATACCCGAAAGCATCGGAGGAGCTTGATTCAGATGAGGAGGATGTGAACTCTTTATCGGCTGAAAATAGTGATGAAAAGAAAAATTCTCCGAAACAGCTTGTGATAACGATTCAACTTGTGTGCTGTATCCTTGTAGCTCTTGCGGCTTTTTTGCTTAATTTATTCGGCGGTGAGGTCTATGCCGCAACACGGGAATGGTACTATTCAAACCTTGAAAAATCCGTTGTTTTTGATACGGGCGATAATAAAATTGATTTATCAAACCTGTTTACTGCAACAAGCGATGAAGTTTCGTCTGCTGAATCATTGATTTTACGGTTTCGTATTCATCTCGTTTGTCTTGGAGCAATATGTGTGATACTGAATATATTTTTAGGATTTCTATGTTGCGTTATGGCTGTGATTATTCATGAATGCGGTCATCTTTTTGCAATGCTCATTTGCAAATCTCCGCCTGATAAAATCAAAATTTCGCTGTTTGAAATCAAGATTACCAACTCTTCAAGGCAGTTAAACACAACCCGTCAGAACATTTTTATAATTTTTTTCGGACCTTTAGTCAATTTCATTTGTTTTATTCTGTTTTATCTGTTATACTTATGTAATAGTGAATTTTTATTGCCGATTGCCATGGCGAACCTTTGCACGGGACTTTTTAATATGCTGCCGGTTATGTCGCTTGACGGCGGACAGCTTATGTATGTTATTCTGTGCAGAAAATTCTCGGAAAAATCAGCCGAAAGAATCATAAATATAACTGCTGTTATAATTCTTTTTCCGCTGACGGTACTCGGCTTTATGGTTTTGCTAAATTCAAAATATAATTTTTCGCTGTTGCTTGTGTGTGCGTATCTCATTGCGTCACTTTTATGTAAAAACAACAGGTACTACTGACGGAGGAATTTCTATGGTCAGCAAAGAAGGTTTGAAAAAATTAACTTACTGAAAGTTCAAAAAGCCGGGAAGATATGTTGGCGGTGAGCTCAAACGAAGTAATCAAGGATAAAAAGAAAGTAGATTGCAGATTTGCCTTCTGCTTTCCCGATACCTATGAAGTAGGTATGTCCCATCTCGGAATGAAAATTCTTTACAGTCTTATGAATGCTGTGCCGTACATTTGGTGCGAAAGAGTTTTTGCCCCATGGGTTGATATGGAAGAAGAGATGATAAAACATAATATTCCGCTTTATGCGCTTGAAAGCGGAGATCCCGTGTCCGATTTTGACTTTATCGGTTTTACTCTCCAGTATGAACTCAGCTTTACAAATATGCTCAATATGCTCAGGCTTTCGGGTGTGCCGATTAAAAGCTGTGACAGAAAAGAACTTAAAAACATAGTAGTTGCAGGCGGACCGTGTGCCTGCAACCCCGAGCCGATTGCAGATTTTGTCGATATTTTCTTCATCGGTGAGGTGAAGAGGTTGACCTTGAGGTTATTGAACTTTTCAGGAAGTGCAGAGCCGAGGGTAAATCAAAACAGGAGTTTCTTGAACTCTCATCTAAAATTGAGGGTGTATATGTTCCTGCACTCTATGATGTAACATATAACGAGGACGGCACAATCAAGTCATTCACTCCAAAAGGAGATGCTCCCGCTAAAATCCACAAGCGTATTATGCTTGATATGGACAAGTCATTCTATCCTGATAATTTTGTAGTTCCGCTCGTTGAGATAGTTCATGACAGAGCGGTTCAGGAAATTTTCCGTGGCTGTATAAGAGGCTGTCGTTTCTGTCAGGCAGGTATGATTTACCGTCCCGTCCGTGAAAAATCTCCCGAAACTATAAATAAACAATGCAGAGCATTATGTGATAACACGGGTTACGATGAAGTTTCGCTATCTTCACTCAGTTCAAGTGACTACAGTCAGATTGTACCGTTGCTTGACAAGCTGAATGAGTGGAGCAAAGACGAAAAAGTCAGCATTTCACTTCCGTCACTGCGTGTTGACGGCTTTACAGATGACATTATGAATAAGATTAAAACCGTACGCAAGAGCGGACTTACTTTTGCTCCGGAGGCAGGCAGTCAGCGTATGCGTGATGTTATCAATAAAAATGTTCGTGAAGATGAACTTTTGCAGACTTGCACAACTGCATTTGCAGGCGGCTGGACTACGGTAAAACTCTATTTTATGATTGGTCTGCCTACCGAAACAATGGACGATGTCGCCGCAATTGCTGGCCTTGGTCAGTCTGTAGTTGATGCATATTACAAATGTCCCGAAAAGCCAAAGGGCAAGTCGGTGCGTGTAACCGTGTCTGCATCCTCTTTTGTACCAAAACCGTTCACCCCGTTTCAATGGGAACCGCAGGATACAATCCCTGTTCTTCATGAAAAGCAACAGCACATCAAGGACAGTATTACAACAAGAAAAATTCAGTTTAACTATCACGATGCCGATACAAGCTACCTTGAAGCAGTATTTGCAAGGGGTGACAGAAAACTTTGTAAGGTAATGGAGCTTGCATGTGAAAGAGGCTTTCATTTTGACGGCTGGAATGATTGTTTCAGCCTTGAAAAGTGGCTTGAACTCTTTGATGAATGCGGTGTTGATCCGTCATTTTATGCAAACAGGCACAGAAGTTTTGACGAAATTCTTCCGTGGGATCATATTGACTACGGTGTAACTAAGGATTTCCTTATCAGAGAATGTAAAAAAGCGTACGCAGATACAACAACACCGCATTGCAGACTGAAATGCAATAACTGCGGTGCGGCTAAATACGGAAAGGGTGTGTGTTTTGAAAAACGTAAGAATATGGTTTAAAAAAGATTTTGAATGTCGCTATATTTCGCACCTTGATCTCAATCGATGTATGCTCCGTGCATTGCATAAGAGCAAAATCCCTATCTGGCATACAGAAGGATTTAACCCGCATCCGTTTGCAACATTTCCGTTGCCGCTTTCGCTTGGTTTCAGAGGTGTAAACGAATGTATGGATGTCAAGCTTGAGGATGAAAGCTTTCCGTTTGAAGAAATCATCTCAAGGCTTAACGGTTGTCTGCCGAGAGGACTTCGTGTGTTTGATGTAACGGAACCCGTTATGAAAGCCGGAAAGATTGCTTTTGCATCATTTACAATCAAGATTTCCTGTGACGGTGAAAACTCCCGTACAGTATGCGAACAACTCAAAGAACTGCTGACAAGCGAAAGTATTGAAGTTGAAAAGAAATCTAAAAAAGGCATAAAAACCGTTGACATAAAGCAAGGTATAAAGAGCTTTGAAGTAACCGAGAAGTTCGACTTTGCAGAACTTGATGTTGTTTTGTCGGCAGGCAGCTCCGATAATGTGAATCCGAATCTGCTTGTATCGGCTTTTGAAAACCGTTTTTTGGTTTCCTGTGATATCGACATCACAAGAAATGACCTCTACAACGCAGATATGGAATTGTTTAGATAGGTGAATATATGTTTGAATTTACAATACGAGAAAATGATTTTTTAAACGGATTTTTGGATTTATTGAGTGACTATGTAAATAAGTCGTATAAGTTCACCATGTCGTACCTGACAAGCCCTCTTTTGTCAGATGTGCGTGAGAGCGAAAGACTTGTTTTGCTTGTAGTCAACAAATCTGTTTTTCAGAATATGTACAGTTTCATCAAGCTGAATGACAGCAATATGCAGTTTGCATCATTTTCCTGTCTTGAAACAGCCGTGAACTCAATGCGACTTTACAATGTCCTTGCTACAAATCCGGATTATATGCACGAATATATTACCGGCGGAAACTTTTCGCTTGAAGTCTGTGAAAATGAAATTTCAGAAAAACAAAAAAAATACAAGAAAGGTGAAGAGGAGTTCTCGCTCCGTGAATTTGCAACCGGACTTGGCAAATTCAATTCTTTTGAATTGAAAAATGCAGCTGTTGCGTCACAGCTTGTTGACGGCAATATCTTTCTCGGACTTTCCTGCGGCAATGAACTCGGAGAGGATTTGCAGGATGAAGTCAGAAAGAGTATGATTGGTGCATACCTTTCACTTTCAAAGCACAATAAAATGTTTTTTAACGGCGGTATAGATGATACTCTTGAAGAGCTTGAGGACAAGCTCTATGCAAAGTTTCTTGAATATATCAGAAAGTTCTCATAATCTTTTTAAACTTTCACATTACTTTACACAAGCGTTCAATTTTCTGTCACATAAGACAGTTATTATATGCTTGTAAGTTAAAGATAAACAAAAAACACTTTAACTTCACATAGATAATGCTTACAAGAACTTTTCATAGATTTCCTCTCTAATATGTCGAAAGACACAAAGGTCGGCTTTTCTGCCGACCTTTTTAATTTATCAGGTGTTTTATTATGAATTACTACTCCCTTAATAAATATCTCAAAAATACATTTGGTGAAAAGGTGTACAAAATTTCGCTGAACGGTAATATGACCTGCCCGAATCGTGACGGAACCCTCGGAACAAGGGGCTGTATTTTTTGCAGCAGGGGAGGCTCCGGAGAATTTGCCTCCGATGCACTTCTTCCTGTTCACGGACAAATCGATCAGGCTAAACTGCGAATAAAAAAGAAATCCGACTGTAAAAAGTTTATTGCATACTTTCAGCCGTTCACAAATACCTATGCGCCTGTTGAATATCTTGAAAAAATATTTACAGATGCAATTTCAGAACCCGACATTGTTGCTCTTTCAATCGCAACCCGTCCCGATTGCCTGGGAAATAATGTGTTAGGTCTTCTTGAAAAACTGAACAAGATAAAACCTGTCTGGGTAGAACTCGGATTGCAGACAATTCATGAAAAATCGGCAGATTATATAAGAAGAATGTATCCGCTATCCGTTTATGACTCAGCTACAGAAAATCTTCATAAAATCGGAATCAATGTAATTACACACATTATTTTGGGACTTCCTAACGAATCTAAAGAAATGATGCTTGAATCTGTAAAATATGCAGGCAGTAAAACCGACGGAATCAAACTGCAGTTGTTGCATGTTTTAAAAAACACAGACTTGTGTGATGACTATGAAAGCGGAAAATTTGATGTGCTTTCAATGGAGGATTATATTGATATTCTTTGCGATTGCGTTGAAGTGTTGCCTGAAAATGTTGTAATTCACCGTTTAACAGGTGACGGGGATAAAAAACTGCTAGTTGCACCCATGTGGAGTGCCGATAAAAAGCGTGTTTTAAACTCAATCAACCGTGAATTTGCAAAGCGTGATATCACGCAGGGAAGAAAGGCAAAGTAAAAGACTCCCGAATCAATCATCGGAAGTCTTGTTTTCAAGAGTATTGTCATTGTGATTTTTCTCTTTTTCAGCTTTCTTCTGAGCTGATTTTTTACCGATTGCATATGCAACAGCCAATATAGCCAAGCATCCCGCAGTTATGCCCATGCCGGCAAGAAAAAATTTTATTTGCTTATCTTTAATGGGATTGTAATCAATATATTCGTCATCTGAGGCATTAACAGTTGTAGGCTCGGTCGTGTGTTTACTTTTACCGCCCTTTCCTGTAGCTTGCGTGCTGTTTTTATTGCTTGACGAGGAACTTCCGCCGCTAACCGTTCCCGACGCATTTTTATATATTCTGATACACGATGCAGTGCAACTTCCAACATCCATAAAGTTCACATCGGAATCAACACATTGATTCACCGTGTAGTCAATATACACAGTACCTTCTTTTATTGTTTTGAAATCAAGCGTTAAGACATCGCTTCCGCCAGAAATATTCTGTCCTTCAGAATTAAGAAAAACAACTTTAACCTTGCCGCTTTTCTTGTTGACCTGAATTTTTGAGCCGTTATTCACTGCCTTAACCTTTCTGAATTCGATATAATCGGGGTCATATGTAAATTCAAATGTTGCGGCAGAAAGTCGATTGCCGGAATTTGCGGAAAGTGCAACGCTGAACAGTCTGTTCGGCTTCATATCTGCATTCTGCATTTCAAAACTTACGCTTGTGGTTGCAAATGCACTTGTTAAAGATATTTGCAATAAAGCTATCAAAATTAAAATAATAGAAAATAGTTTTTTCATAGTTCGCCACATAAAATTAAAATATTTCAAAATCTCACTTTGATTTTTCTGATTTCATTTGATATAATAAACAGGTCGTTTGGAGAGATGTCCGAGCTGGCCGAAGGAGCATGATTGGAAATCATGTATACGGTGAACACCGTATCAGGGGTTCGAATCCCTTCTCTCCGCCATAGACGCTGAACTTTATTTTAGGTTCACGTTATTTTTTTGACCTGTTTTTTCTTAATAAAAGGTGTTTGTTTTT
>ENA-OQIW01000018-OQIW01000018.1-human-gut-metagenome-genome-assembly--contig:-NODE-18-length-44446-cov-3.119227_pt1 | contig 44446 bp, 44 predicted proteins | sample MGYA00242586_ERZ504751 | MGnify/ENA primary metagenome ERZ504751 (study PRJEB26092, sample SAMD00036349) | human gut metagenome | host: Homo sapiens | study: EMG produced TPA metagenomics assembly of...
AAAAGAATTTTATCGATATTACTTGTCTGCCTTAATATAACCTTAATCCACTCTGATAGTTTTTAGCAAATCGTTCAGATACACTTTTGGTAAAGCTTGAAGAAGTCATTTTTTGTTTTAAAGTTAATTAATTTTTGGAGTTCTTCTACATTTAAGTCTTGAGGTGCTTTCGAATAAATTTTGTTAATACAATTAATTTCACAATCCGTTCGATTACAATTGTCACAACTAATATCATTGTTTTCAAGCAATTCAGATCTTAATATGGTGTTGAAAATATTTGCAGTGATCGTTCTTGATTTTCCTGCTTCTTCCTCTGCAAAATTACGAGAATCGTCTATAAACGCTACTGCAGGTAAAAACGACAACATATCTTTTGGAGCGTATTCCACTTTACCTCCTTTTTTTAAAATCAAAGATACATTAAATTCATTATTATCAATACCAAATTTCTTTTTAATGGCTTTTATCCATATGGGTTCAAATATATCTCTTGTAGTTACATCATCCAACATATCCGGAGAAATACCACTTCTCTGATTTTTAAAATCATTAAAGGATATATCTTGGAATACAGTACCATCTTGCACTTCTTTATAATTATTTGACGTTGAAGGAATCTTGAGAAAACCAATTTTATTATCCAAAAAGTAATCAGAGATATATGCTTCATCACAAACTAATATGGCATCAATTTTGAATTCATCACAACCATAATATATATCCTTATCCTGAGGTATATAGTCGCCAAACAAAGTTCTTATAGCTGCTAAAAACGCACTTTTACCCGCATTATTCTTTCCAATAAGAATTAGCGCATCCTCAATTGATTCAATTTTTTGATTTTTAATTCCACGAAAGTTTTTAATATGTATTTCTTTTAATTTCATAACATCACCCTATCTTTCTTGTTATAAGTATATCGTATAAAAATTTGTCAATTTATTTTAACTAAAGATATATTTATCCTCTTGTAAGCAGATATTATAGTAGTGATAATATTCAAATATCTGCTCAATAACTTTATCGATATCTTCATTATATCATATTATTAACTAAACATAAATAAGATTTAAAAAATAATAGTGATAATATTTCACTTGCATTTTTAGGCATTATGTACAACACAAAGCGAAGTGTAACACAATTTATGGTTTCGTCACTATTCTCGTTACTTATTAATAAATTTTTCTGCTGATTTTTGAGAGCATTGATATTGAACTTTGAACAATATTGCAAATTAATAAAATAAAGAGTGTTCGTCTGCTATTTTATTGTGCTGATAAATGCGGATGAAGTCACATTATACAATAAACTGGGAGCGATTTTAAAATAGAGTTGACATTACTCTAAAAAGTGGAAGTTTAATTATTTTATATTTTTAGCATATCACCTTTGCTGGTTGATATTTTTAATGGTATACCAAAAAAATTCTATAATAATGCTCAGCTGTTACAATTAGTCAGGAATGTAAAAATGAACCTTCCTCTTATTTTAAATTATCATTTTGCAAAATATCAAGCACTCACTTGAAATTTAGGTGTATTTACCCCTAAGTTCTCATTACACTTTCATCATCTCTCAGCCAGATTTTTCCACCGTTTTCGTTAACCATTCTTGCAACACGAGAAAAATAAGTTCCCAAGAATTTTAGGCATAAAAAAAGAGCCCAATAGCTCAGACGTTAAAAATATTAATTAAGTAATTGTTATTGATTTTTCTTAATTCTGCGATAAATCAATGCTTTTAAAAATTTTTAAGCGTTATCCTTTCTTGTTCAGTTTTTGGGGCAAAAAATAACGCCCACATTTTCTGTGAGCGTTACTGTTGCAATATTGATTTCAGATACAAAATGCGGCATAGAGAGGAACGATTTTTTTGTTATCCTCAAAACCAAAGTTTTTGGCAGAGAGCTTGATAGCATAAGCAGGCTTGTAGGTGTCTATATAGACCTTCAAGCTCTTTGCTCTGGTGTTGTCGGCAGACTTGACCTCAATAGGAATAAGCTGACCGTCACGCTGAATGATAAAATCAATTTCAGCCCCACGCTCGGACTCCCAATAATAGGTGTGGTAGCCGTTAATGGAGAGCTGCACATTGACATAGTTTTCCGCCATACCGCCCTTGAAGTCGTTAATTTCCTCTACCATATAGAGAATATCATTGGCGGCTAAATCTTTCTTGGCACAAAGCAATCCTAAGTCGGACACATAAATCTTGAACGCATCAATATCACGGTAGTTTTCAAGCGGCTTTTTGATTTGCTCCACCTTGTAGACCTGTGACACAATACCGGACAGGCAGAGCCATTCAATCGCATTTTCAAACTCAGAAGCCCGTCCGCCTTTCTTAATCAGCTTATATTGGAAACGGGTATTCTTCTTTGAGAGCTGAACGGTAATGTTATCGTACGCAAGTCTGGTTTTCTTGATTTCATTCAAGTTGTTATACTTGCTCATATCATTGAGATAGCTTGCAAGTATCGTGTCCTGCGTATGGCGGACAAGAATATAATCCTTTGTTTCGGCAAACTGCATCACGCACTCCGGCATACCGCCGACCACAAGATACTGACGGTAAAGCTGCATTGCGGCATCGTGCAAGGCAGACGGCAACGGCGTATCGGTTTGGAAGCACTTTTTAATCTGCTCTACCAAATCGTCCTCACCGAGCGCCAACATAAATTCCTCCATATCCATAGGATAAAGCGTTTTCATATCGACCTTTCCTACGGGAAAAGAGAATTTTGCTCTGTTGACCGCAACACCGAGCAAGCTACCTGCGACGATGATGTGGTAATCCGGAGCGTTCTCGCAAAAGTATTTGAGCGAAGTCAACGCCCTTTCGCAGAGCTGCACCTCATCAAAGACTATCAGAGTTTTTTCCGTTACGATGGTCTGACCTGCGATATGAGATAAAATAGGTATGAGATAATCGGGCTGATGTTTTCCTCAAAGGTTTCGTTCAGCTTTGGATTAGTTTCAAAGTTGAAGTATGCCACATTTTCGTAATGGGTGCGCCCGAACTCCAGAATGGAATAGGTCTTTCCGACCTGTCTTGCGCCCTGTAAAATAAGGGGCTTGCGGTGTTCGCTTTCTTTCCACGCTTCCAAGAAGCCCATAATCTTTCTATACATAAGCAGTCCTCCTTAAAGGTACTGACCATAGTATAGCAGATGTTCGTGTAAAAATCAATGATATTTCCTTTAATTTTCGCACCAATCAACACGATTATTTTCGTCAACCTCTCACGATACGACACGAACACCGCAATTTCTGCATTTTATCCCTCTCCAAACTTAGTCGTCATCAGCTTGTAAAGCTCGGTATTGCAGGGGAACTTGTTGACAAACGGCACAAGAGAGCTACCAACCTCGAGAAGCCACTGTGCAACATCAATATTCGTGATATAGCTGAACTGAAGGTCGGAGATATTAAGGAACTTGATTGAGCATGAAGTTTGCGAAGTCCACCGTTTTTGTCACCCATTCTTGCAACACGAAAAATGAGTATACAAGAATTTTAGGCATAAAAAAAGAGCCCAATGGCTCAGATGCAAAAATATTAAATAAGTAACTGTTATTGATTATTCTTAATTCCTCGATATACTCTTGCTTTTTAAGATTTAGAAGAAGGTATCGTTTTATTCACTCCATGCTGTGGAGGGAAGTCGATTACTTGCTCTTTTAGTGAAACTTTCTTTGAGATTTTGTCGATGAACGGAATTTTTACATGCAAACCAGTTGACCAAGTTACATGATATGTTCCGAGTCTTTCAATTACATATGCGTGTGCCTGCGGTACTACTTTTACATTGCTTACGATTACTATAAGCAAAATTAAAAGGATAATTCCTAAAATAATAAGTCCTAACATTATTTACCTCTCATGCTGATACGGGTTCTACTATGAGCTTTACGCCCTCTATTGCAAGAACCTTAACTTTTGTTCCTTTTAAAAGCGGTGCTTTGTCAGACTTTACAGTCCAAGTTTCCGCACCAACTTTTGCCTGTGCTGTTTCGTCAATATCGGTTAAATCTGTGAGCATAAACCCGACTTGACCGATGTGACGGTCTGCGTTTGTTCCCGTTGTCTTGTTACGCTTTTTAAAGCGTTTTACAAGCGGTCGTGTCACAATCAGCGATACAAGTGACACAACAAGGAACACCGCCGACTGGATTGTTATGTCGCTTGTGAATATAGTTGTTATGGCTGCACAAACCGAGCCGAGAACGAACCATATTGAAACAAGCTGTGTTGTAAAGCCTTCGCAAAGCAACATAAATATCGCAAAGCCTATCCACACTATCGGCATATACTGCTCCATAGGGCTGTCACCCCCCTTTTCGCATAATTTTAACACAATATTATATATTGCTATTTTATGCGTTAACTGATTATTTTGTATCTGTATTCTGCTTTATCCTTACAATTTCATGTAAAAAGGGCATAAAAATACCGACAAGTATTAGCATAGAACACCATTACTTGTCGGTAATAATTTTAATATCACATTCCTTGTTCAAAAATATAGAGGTACAAATCTTCAAGGGTTGGGTTTGCAATTGTTATTTTATGATTTTCAGGGGGATTATCTGTGACTAATCTTACTACGATTTTATCATCATTATGATAGAGATTTGAAACTCGATAATTATCCTGAAAATATTTTAATTCCTCTTTTTCAATTTCCACCTCAACTACCTTATTTGCAATTTCATTTACAAGATTTTGGCAGGTATCGTGTAACACAAGTTTTCCCTGCTTTAGAAGTATAATCTCTTTAGCAATGAACTCGATATCGGACACAACATGAGTAGAAATGAGCACGATTTTATCTTCTGCAATTTCACTTATAAAATTGCGGATACGAATTCTCTCTTTTGGGTCAAGGCCCGCAGTCGGTTCATCAAGAATCAAAATTTTCGGGTCATTCAAAAGTGCCTGAGCAATCAAAGCTCTTTGTTTCATACCTCCCGAAAATCCGCCGAGTTTTTTATGTGCCGCATTAGTGAGATTTACCGTATCAAGAAGTGAGGTTATTTTTTCCTTAGCCTCCTTCTTTTTTAATCCCTTTAATGCAGCCATATACCACAGAAAGCGATTGAGAGTAAAATCATCATATAATCCCTGTTGCTGCGGCATATAGCCAAGGACAGAACGATAGTTCTTACCAAGCTTTTTTATATTCTCGCCGTCATAAAGAACATCTCCGCTGTCTGCATTAAGATTGTCAGTGATAATATTCATAAGCGTTGACTTTCCTGCACCGTTCGGTCCTAAGAGACCGTACACTCCGGGAGTAAGAACAACATTAAAATTATCAAGAGCCTTTACTGCTCCTTTTTTGTAGGTTTTGCTTATATTTCTAATTTCTAATGTTGACATATCTTCTTCCTCCACTTTATGTTGCTGAATTTAACAAAGACTGATACTATTGATATCACAGTCAAAATCAAACATACCATTACTATAACTGTCACCACAGTTTGCCAAATATTATTTTGAAAAGCTGTTACCATTCTCACGTCAGTAAGTTCCATAGCAACAAGACAAGGTATCAGAATAATTCCGCTGGTAACTATCATCGTCATAATATTGTTTTTAAGCAACATTGACAACATAAATATAACAGTAGTAGCAGTTAATGTCACAACAAGATGGACTATACACAAAATCGCTATATATTCTCCCACTGTTACCGAGGAAGTTAGCAGATTATAATCAGACATAAACGCAATGGGTATATCAAAAATTTTAGTCCCAAAAGTAGAAATAAAATTGATGAAGTATGGTAAGTACACCAATGTAAAGGATAAGAGCGAGGTAAACATAACAGTAAGTAGTTTTATCATTATCAATTTTCCTTTGCCATAACGATTACTGCGTATTAAATTGACCATTGAATTTTTGTATTCACAAGCAAATATGTTAGATGAACAAAAGATTATGACCGCCATAAGAATAGTAAAATAAAGCCATTCCCTGTATGTATCCTCTGTTAATCGCTTGCACACCAATTCATTAACAAAAGCAGGTTCTTCGTCGATTTCCTCTGCTTTAATTTGAACATAGTATTTTTGTTCCAATATTCTATTAAATGCTTCACCCTTAGTCCGGAATAATGCGTCTATATAACTTGATTTATTTCTTTTCTCCGTTTCACTCAGGTTTTTATCACTAAAAATCTCATTCCGCTCAGTTTCAAGGTCATCAAAATACTGTTGTTCCTTTGCAAGATAATTCTCTGTATCGGAATCAATTACACCCTCAACATCCTCCATATAGTCACAATAAGCACTTTCGCTTGCATCGTTGAAACGAATTGATAAATCATCATTCAAATTAGATACTGCAAACAACACAAGAATTATAAGAATAACCATTGCAAAGGAGATTTTATAATGCTTGTATGCCTCTCCGCTGTATATTTTTACACTTCCTCGAATTCTATAATGTTTTTGAAGAAATTCTGCAATGGCGGAAATTATTGAAGATTTTTTCGATATTTGAGATGTTTTTGTAAATGCTGTCACACTGCCAAAAAAGCCGACCAAAGCTAAGGTTGTTACAACCACCGTCCATACCATGATTATATTGACAGGATTTGAAAATATATTTACATTCAAGTACTCACCGAACAAGTTGTTGTTTGACAGGAAATAAACAATATTTACATATTTAAAGAATGAAAATGCCGATGCACCCTCAATAAAAAGGTTTGCAGTAATTTCAACGGCTAAAAATACAACAATAATTCCGTAAATTTTCGCTGAAGTTTTCACAGCTGTGAAACAAAAGGAAAACAACAATGAAAATGCACACAAAGTTAGGGTCTTCCCTAATATCCAAAGAATTAAATATTCAAAAATACTAATCTTTAGGGAACAATTCATAAAGATCCCTATTGACTGAATGTACCTGCTCATATCTCCAAAGCCAAAGTATATTCCTGTTATCAGTATATTCGATAAGTAGAAAAGGATAGTTGTAACGACAGTAACAGCTATCACTGCAAACAGTTTTGCAACTATTGTTGATGTTCTTCCGTTTTTTGTTACTACGAACTAGGGGATACAATCCATTTTCCCTTTCTGTGTAAAAAAGCAATATACAAGTTAAGGCAACAAGTACAATCATCAGATAATCTGTTATTTGAAACTGCGTTGCATTTTCTGCAAATGTATTGTTGCCTGCATATAACTCAACACCCTTTAGATGCTGAAAATCCAGGGGTGTTTGTTGTATATTATTATAAGCAAAACTATCGGGTTCTGCAAATATGGAAAAGGACAATTGATTATCCGCCCTTATTTGCATATTATTTATGAAATCATCATATCTATTTATGTAATTTTGCTGTGAGATAAGGTCGTTCAAAAGAGTCATTTTTTCAACAAGTGCATCCTTATCGGTACTATTCTCCGTTAACCTTTCATTGATAATATCCAACTCTTTTTTTAAATATTCACTTGCTTTTTTCGAAGAGTTACAGTTTTAATTAAAGAATTATAATACTCTATGTTATTATGCTTAGTTCTGTCATTATAATTTTCGGCAGATGAATATATCAATGTAAAAGCATTTATACATAAGGCGACAACAAGACATATTATAAAAATCTTTTTTGACAGTAACTTATATAGTTCACAAAAAAATATTCTCATAATAATTACCTTGCAACAGCATCGTTGTTATTTTTATCATCAGCCCACTTGAGTTTGCACAGTTCTTTGAATTTTATAGTATTTCCGCCAATTGTTCCAATCTGACTTTTATCCGCCATAACAAGGCAACGTTCATCTTTCTCGTTAAAACATTCAAATAGGAAACAATTTTCGTCCTGAGGGGCAAAAAAGTTGTATGTTTTGGTATCCATATTTGGCAATTTAAATGTGTCGATTTCTTTTAAGTTTTCATCACAAACAGTTATCTTCTGTTCTTTTGATGAACCATTTGCGACTTGAAAACTATTATCAAAATAGTAATATGTTCCATCGCCTGTTATTGATTGAATTTCGTTGCTTTTTTGTGAAAATATATTTTTGCAATTATTGCCCTCTAAATCTGCCTTTACATACACTTTTTCATTACCATCGGAATAATACATAATCATACTGTCCCCCGCAAACGCAGAAAAAGATGCGTTGTTCTTGCCGATCTTAAGAAAAGATTTTTTCATTGTATCAAGATTTAGGCAAATAGTCTGTCTGCCAATACCGTTTCCTTCTTCGTCGAGCTCGTCAACCTGAAAATAAATATAATTCTTATATGCACAGAACGAAGAATATGTATTTTCGTTATCCTTGATAAAATGCTGAGCTTTGTATACCTCTTCTGGGCTTGATTTTGGGTTCGTGAGCGGTATTCTGAGAACAGAAGAGTCCGAGGTGTAATAAAAGTAGCCTTGATGAATAAACCAATTTGTGAATGGACTATCAAAATAATCGGTGACTTTTTGTCTGTTTGTTCCGTCCTTATCCATTTTCATCAAATAGGTATTATATTCAATCATACTTTTATCATATTCACCGCAAACCATATACAAATAACCCTGATAATACTGAATTGCCGTTCCAAGTGATCCCCATAGTGAATCCTGCGATATGTTTTCTGATGAATTTACATATGCATCACAAGTATCAGGATCATTGTGCATACAATCAGGTTTTGCGCAAAGCGGAGTTGCTTTCTGTGTTTTGCTATCGATATAAATAATTATTCTGTCATCACCAATATAATAATATCCAGTGTCTGATTTTGTTGCAGGAATCGAAGAGCCACCACCGCTGCACAAATATGTTATCTGCATATCGTTTGAATAATCAATTAGTGCGTTTTGTGAAATTGGCTTGCTTTTATCGTTTGTACATCCAAATAAAGTAAAAACAAATATACTTGACAACGCTAAAATTAAACATAAAAATTTTTTCATCAGAATACCGCCTTAATTTTATTTACCTTTTATAACAACCCATTCGCAACTCGTTATTCGTACCATCTGATGTCCAACTATAATATGTTTGCTTTGGATAAATCACTTTACTGTATGTTACAGCACCCGCATATCTTGAAAATACTGAAGCATTAACATTTCCGGTAACTACAGATAAATCAGTACTGTTATTATAAACATAGCCACTTGAACCAGCAGCTTTAGTTTCTCTATCACCGCTTTTGTTATAATAAGCATAAACAGTACGAGCACTTTTACCGGCATCTTTCTTCTCACAGTAGGTAAAACCCTCTGCATGAATTGGATAAACAGTTAATGAACCATATAATTCATATCCACCCATATATACTGTACCTGTAGATACTTTCTCAACAGCGCTTGCTGAGATTGCCGATGAAATCAGCAAAGTTGAAGCAATAACTGATACAATTAGTTTTTTTAATTTCATCAAATTTTCCTCCTAAATAATTTTCATTAATCTTTTTTATACTTTTGTCTCTAAATAATCCATTGGACTTACCTCCTTTCATACTTATTTTAATTGCTAAAATTTTATTTAAATATTAATACTTTAACTGTCATTTAAACACAACATACTGAAATAAGTTTTAAAATTAAATTTATATTCTTAAATCAATTCGCTACTTCTGTAATTTAAAATTAAGCAGTTTCCTATATTTTATGTTTACAATATAGCTTTATAGCTTTGGTATTGTAATTACATTTATTAATCAATTTATCTATCTTGTAAGATAATTTTAACATATCAAATATATAAACGCAATAATTTTTAGATATTATTTGTTACAAAATTTCACAATATATTTTTGTGCAATATGACAGATTTTATTTAAAATAACGCTAAACAATATCGGTACAAACAGACCAAATATAAGATATACAAAAGCCCACTGTTGCAAACCGTTTGGGAGATAGTAGTACCATATACTTGATTTAAATGATGCAACATTAAAGTCACCAAACAATGAGCCTGAAGTAATGAGGCTTAATCCGTAGAATACAAATTTTAGGCACATAAAACCTACAAGCTGATTTACCATAATTCCGTATGTGTTGTCAGCTATAAGCCTTACAAGCTTGCTGTTTCCTATGGCAGGTACAAGCAATCTTGAAACTCTCAGCCAAAATGCAATTGCTGTGATTGACGAGATATACGGAATTATAAAACCGTTGTTGAATTTAGTAAATGACGACGGAGTGTACTCCAAATCTTTGCAAAAAGTTAAAAGTATCAGCTGTACAGCAAATATAATTGCAAAGTACGCAACATTATTGAGAGTGTCTTTCTTTTCAAGCACAGCTTTATAAAAGCGACCGAATTCATAACACGGCAGAAAAAACATTGTTCTGACAAAAAGTTTCACTATACCGTTAATTGCAGTCGGATTTTCTATTGCAGTGTTAATTCCTATCATTCCGATTGCGAGATACACTATCAAAACTATAAATTCATTGTCAAGATGAATCAGTTTCAAAAATTTTCTGAACAGCAACATTTATTATGCAAACCAAAAACAGCGGATACACAAACCATGAACCGAGGTTATATTGAAAAGCCTCACCGTCAACAAACGGCATAATAAACAGGTTGTACAAATCAGGCTTTGCACCTATAGTAAATCCAAACAAACCGAGAAATGCAACCACACCACCGTAAAATATATTCCACAGATACGCAGGAATAAGAAGCCGTTTTGTTCGTTTCCATATGTATTTTCCGATATTTTCTTCATAATCGGTTTTATAAAAATATCCCGATATAAATACAAACAGTGCCAAATTATACGAATACGGCGGAAACCAGTTATAAGCAAGTTCCATTCCGCATGATAACAATGTCCGGAAACTATAATGATAATTCCGATTGCCGACAGAAGCTTGAATTGCAAATTCACCCCTCTGTCAGTATTAACGCTACGCAAATTTCTACCCTTTTTCAAAATTCAACTCTCCTTAATTTTTGATTTATATTAAACATTACGGCTTGCTTTTCCCTTTTACTTTGTTAAATCATATCTCAAAACAGCACTGTAAACTTCAATTGTGCAAAAACTGTAAAAAAAATCGACAAAAATTGCACTCTATAATTCTTATTTACGGAAGCAGCTTCAAACCTTATTAGCTTTAAACCTTATTTAAATTTTTTGATAATAAAAGTTTCAAATTTCTGCAACACAAAACCAAAGTATAATAACGGAATTAACGCAAATACGGCTAAAACATAAAATTCAATACAAAACAAAAATGCTATCCTTTTTCTTGGCATAACGCCTTAAAGAAAGAATAGCATTTTTTAGAATGTTTGATTTTAATCAGGTAAAAATAGTGAGTTTTTAGGTAAAAATTCGGTTATCTAAAATTACCGAAACTATAAATTCATTATTCTTCTCCGAAATAATCACATCTTCCCCATACTTTTTGGCAATACTTTTTACTATAGAAATTCCCTTGCCGTGATTTTTCTTATCTGCCTTATCAGTATGCAACAAAGGATTTTTAGACAATACGGAATCAATAATTTTATTTTTGTATTTAATAACAGAATAATCGCCTTTATGCTCTGTACTGAAAATAATTTCTTTATTCTCAATTTTATTTTCAGACAGATACGAAATAGCGTTATCAAAAATATTTCCTATTATCGAAATCATATCTGAACCGTTACTAAACATTTTCATATCATTTGCAATGCTTAATTTGACCGATATTTCATTGCTCCTTGCTTTTTCAATTTCAACATTCAAAACGGCATTTAATAAGTAATTTTCAGTATTTACCACAGAACCGATTGAAGAATATTTATCGGTCAAATTTTGGCATATTTTATGTGCTTCATCTAATTGAGTGTTTGAAATAAGATTATCAATACACAAGAGATTGTTCTTCATATCATGTTTTATCCTTGAAATTTTTTCAATTTGCACATTGCTTTGTAAAATGTTATGTTCATAAAGATTGATTTGCTGTTCCATAAGCAAAAGTTTTGTACTTGCTTCATTTTCCCTGCTTATTCTTGATACCGCATACCATACTATTGCAGTAACAGTAATCATACACAGGCATATTACAGAAAGATACACCATTATATTAGCCTCATATTTCGTGATTGCCATAATGTAAAAAGTGCAGTAAACGATTAACAAAACTATAACAGGAAGGATAATAAAAGCTATAACATCTGTTATTTTTCTTAAATTGACTTTATGATTTCTAAATTTTACAAGCATTGAAAAAACTAATACATCAGTCAAATTGATAACCACTATACAAATATATCTGTAAATCGTAGGTTCAGTTACCAATTCGTAGTGTGTATATCCTGTAAAAAAGCTTAAAAAATAACTGAAAGCAAAACTTATCACTGTGTTAATCAAAAAGGCAATCAAAGGCATAAATATTCTGCTAAAAATATTGCCACGCAAACATAATAGGGAGTAAATTTCCAGTACTGCCAAAAACATTAAATCATTTATTATCATATAGTATTCTACAAGAGATGAATACAACAAAATGCCAAACATTACTGTACTGAACAGTAAAAAGCAAATTACATTTCTTTTTCTGTTATCGGGTTTCTCCATAAATAGATATAAAAATCCACAAAACATCAGCGGCTGAAATAAATCAGTCACTATTTCAATAATAATATCCAGCATACTCTTTTTACCAACCAATCACAATTATTTGCTCTTACTGTATTAAATTTAACCGCTAATTCAAAACCATAATTAAACATTTATATCCCCCAACCATTTGAAATATTTTTTCTTTAAATCATCTCTGTATTTTTTATTGAGAGGAATGTTAATATTATTTTGCAATAAAATACAATCCGTAGAAATATATTCAACATACTTATTGTTTACAGCATAACCAATATGCGGTCTTATAAAGCCATATTCTGCGATATTTTTAAATTCTGTATTCATATCACTTCTGACCTTATATTCTTGATTTCGAGTATGATACACAACATAATTTTAATTTTTTCAAGATAAATAATATCACCAATAACAATCGGAATATCTTTTCTTTCGGTATGCAATACTATAGTTTTATGTAATTCTTCAAAAGAGTTATTTATACGATTAATACATTCGTACAAATCAGATTCAATTTTACTTTTTCTTATAAATGAATAAGGAAAACTTTTTAAAGCATCAAACACAAGCTCATCGTGACTTGTGACATAAACAATAAAAGGTATTTCAGCTGAACCTTTCAATTCATTTATCCGCTTGGCTGTAGCAATACCGTCAATTGACGGCATTTCAATATCAAGAAAAATCAGATGATACTTGCTGTAATTTTCAAGTATATCAAATCCGTTTGAGTATTTGTCAATTTTAAATTTCAAATTAAGCTTTTCACATACCGCTGTTATTTTGTTAATCAGACTTTCAACAAATACAATTTCATCATCTACTACTGCAATCTTTAACATATTCTCATCACCACTTAAATTCTAACAAATATTAAAATGTTTTTCAATACACTCTTAAACAGTCGATCATTTAAGAAGTTACTATCAATTTTATCAGTCAGCAAGTTATTACCGCCGTTATCTCTGTACATTTGCTAGGGGAAAGTGATTATTTTTTTAAAAGTTGGGGTAATGAAAATTTTGAATTTGATGCGGAGGGTAAAAAAATCCATCCTAAGCGTATTTTAATATAAAAGCAAAAACAGCGCTAAGAAATACACAGGCAATAAAAAATGTAGTTTGTAAAAACAGCCGTGCAAGAGGAATGTTCCGGTTTTACGGTGCAAACAGAACAGGGCGATTTTCAGGCAGAATTGCACATAACCGCTAAAACAGAATATGTTTAAGACGGTGTAATACTGTAAAACATGAAACATCCTCATAGATTAAAAATCAAGGACCACCCAAGAAAAATAGGCGGTCCTTGATTTTAGAGAGATTTTATTTTTAAAAGGAGTTAGAAATTAGCTTATTTTATTTGTTTATACCAAAAATATACTTCGTAGTTTGTGTATAGTTTTCGCTTGCTTTTAATATTGTCGTAGGAAAATTCTTGTGATTTACAGCATCGGGAAAGCCCTGGGTTTCAAGACAAAACGCTGGATTTTCTCCGTATGTTGCTGAATCCTTTCCCATATTGGACAAAACATCGACATAATTTGCTGTATATACATGAACACCTTTTTGAGAAGTATAGCATTTTAATGTGATTCCGCTATCAATGCCCTCAGCTTCAGCTGCAAGCACAAATTCTTCATCAGAATGATTCAGCACAAACATATGATCAATACCGTTTGCAAAACCAATCTGCTCGTTATTTCTGTCAATACCATTTCCAATTAACTTGGATTCGGTAAAATCAAACGATGTATTCTTAACGGGAGTTATCTCTCCTGTGGGATTGAGGTTTGAATTTATCGGTATGAAGAAATTTGCATTTATTTTCAGCTTGTGATTTTCTGTAACTTTACCGCTTTTATGCCCGTTAAGATTGAAATATGAATGATTGGTCAGATTACATATTGTGTCTTTGTCGGAAACTGCCGACCATTTTATCGTAAGTACATTTTCATCATCAAAAGTGTAGCGTACAAAGACTTTCATATTTCCGGGATAGCCTCATCACCGTCGGGACTATCAAGCATAAATAGAACTGTATTTGGAACTTTATCATCAACTACCGCAAGCCACACTTTGCGGCTAAAGCTGTTAAATCCGCCGTGTAGATGGTTACTCCCATTGTTTACAGGGAGCTGATAATCTTCTCCGTTAAGAGTAAACTTGCCGTAAGCAATTCTTCCGCAACATCTTCCGACAGTAGCACCGAAGTATGTTCCGTCAAATTCATAACCGTCAATGTGCTCATAGCCGAGAACTACATCTCTAATACTACCGTTTTTGTCGGGAACTTTTATCGAAACGACACTTGCGCCTAAATCACATAATGTCACGCTTGCTCCGCTGTTATTTTCTATTGTATAAAGATGAGTGGTTTCACCTTTGGATGTAGGTTCAAAATTCACTACCCTTACCTTTGACATTTTAGCACTTCCTTTACTACAGCGTCTTTATAAATTTATCAAAAGCCTTTTGTCCTTCAGGAGTTCTTTTGAATACACCTGCATCCAAAAGAACATTAAGAAACACCTTTCCTATCTCATTTTGAATTATTGAATCAATATTATTTTCATTAATTTCATCATACTGCGAAACAAATTCATTTACCCACTCGGAATGTTTGCTGATTTTCGGAATTTCACTTACATCCTTGTGATTAAGAATAGCATCCTTTAAAATAGCCATTTCATCTTTAAGCCTTGAGGGCAATACTGCAAGTCCCATAACTTCAATAAGGCCGATATTTTCTTTTTTAATATGATGCAAATTCGCATGAGGATGAAATACTCCCAGAGGATGCTCTTCACTTGTGATATTATTTCTGAGAACGAGGTCAATAACAAATTTTCCATCCTTTGTAAAAGCAATCGGAGTAATAGTGTTGTGAATTTCACCGTCTGTTTCGGCAAAAATGCCAACATTTGCGTCCGTGTACGCTCTCCAACTCTTTAGAATATGAGAAGATAATGAAATAATGCTGTCCTTGTTTTTACCTGTCAATCTTACAACTGACATAGGCCACTTTACAATTCCGCACTCCACATCATCAAAGCCGTTAACAATAAACTTTCTTTCAACCTCTGCCCTATTAAGTGCAAAGCTGTATCTGCCACCCTGAAAATGTTCATGTGTAAGTATTGAACCGCCTACAATCGGCAAATCAGCATTCGAACCGATTATATAATGCGGAAACTGTGAAATAAAATCAAACAGTTTTCTGAATGTGGAATCATTGATTACCATTGGTGTATGCTCACCGTTAAATACAATACAATGTTCATTGTAATAAACATACGGAGAATATTGCATAAACCAGTTATCTCCGTCAATGGTGAGCGGAATAATTCTGTGATTATCTCTTGCAGGATGATTTACTCTTCCGGCATATCCTTCATTTTCCTTACAAAGCAAACATTTCGGATAGCCCGACTGTTTTTGAAGTTTTGCCGCTGCAATAGCTTTCGGATCCTTTTCAGGCTTTGAAAGATTTACCGTGATATCAATATCACCGTATTCGGTTGATGTTTTCCACTTTAAGTCTTTTTTAATACGATATCTTCTTATATAATCGGTATCGCAGCTGAATTTATAGTAGCTATCGGTTGCAAGTTTAGGAGAACAGCTATAATTCTGCCAAAATTCTCTTATTACTTCTGACGGTCGCTTAACAAGTGAAGCCATAAGTTTCACATCAAATAAGTCGCGATATGTTACTGTATTTTCGGGAATGATTCCTTTTTCGTATGCATAATCAAGAAGTCCCGACAAAATTTCTTCAAGAGTATCCTCGTTATCTGCTGTAAGGCAAGTACAACTGTCATCGGGTTCATCCATATGGAACAACGACAAAAGCCTATTTTGCGTGTAGATTATATCCTCTTTTTCAATAAGTCCCGTATTGATTCCGTATGAAACAAGTCTTAATATTAAGCCGTAAACGCTGTTCTTCATAAATACCGCCTCACTTACTATAGCCGTTGGGATGTGTTGAATGCCATTTCCACGCTGTTTTAATAATTGTTCCCAGATCATCATACTCAGGTTTCCAGCCAAGTACAGTTTTCGCCTTATCGCTTGATGCAATCAATACAGCAGGATCGCCGCTTCTTCTGCTTTCTTCAACAACCTTAATATCTTTCTGTGTAACCTCCTTTGCTTTTTCAATTACCTCACGAACTGAAAAACCTACACCGTTGCCAAGATTGAATATATCACTTTTACCGCCCTTCATAAGATATTCAACTGCAAGAATATGAGCCTGTGCAAGGTCAGTGACATGGATATAATCACGAATACAAGTTCCGTCAGATGTGGGATAATCAGTACCAAAAATACTTATGTGGTCACGGGTACCCTGTGCCGCTTGAAGAATAATCGGAATAAGGTGGGTTTCAGGATTATGTGCCTCACCGATTTTTCCGCTGATATGTGCTCCGCATGCATTGAAATATCTGAGAGAAACATATCTTAAACCATGTGCTTTTTCAACCCAATAGAACATTCTCTCCATGGATTTTTTTGTTTCTCCGTAGCAGTTTGTCGGATTTGTCGGATCGGTTTCAAGAATAGGAGTTCTCTCAGGCTCACCGTATGTTGCCGCTGTTGATGAAAATACAATCTTATCAATTCCGTGAGCAACCATTGACTGAAGCAAAACCTTTGTGCCGTTGAGGTTATTATCATAATATTTGAGAGGGTTAGTCATACTTTCACCGACAAGTGAATTGGCTGCAAAATGAATTACAGCATCAATACCTTTTTCTTTATCAAAAACGCTGTCAATTTCACTTCTGTTTCTGAGATCACCTTTATAAAATTTTGCTTTGGGATGAACCGCCTCGATATGACCTGTTTCAAGGTTATCGAATACAACAACCTCATTACCGCTTTCAATAAGTCTGTAAACTGTATGCGAACCGATATATCCGGCACCGCCTAAAACAAGAATTTTCATTTTGTCCTCCTTAATAAAAACAAAACCTACATAATTACATTACTTTTATTCCGCCGTATTTTCTCACTTTGAGAACATGGCATGAGTTTTCTCCGAAAATTTTATTTATAAATTCTTTGTAATTACCTACAAAATCATTTTTGACAAACGCCTGAATTGTACCTGCAAATCCACCGCCGTGAACACGGCACACGCCGTAATTGCGAAGAAGGCTTTCGCTGAGTGCAAGGGCTACCGAGATGTTCTGATGTTGAATATCTCTTGTTGTATATACATTCTGAAGATACTTAAACGATGAATTACCGGATTTTCTGATTGCATCAAGGAATTCAACAAACTTACCGTTTTCAAGTGACGAAACGGCATTTTTAACGTTATGCTCCTCATTAAAGAAATGAATTGCACGAAGTACCGGTCTGTCGCCAACAGCCTCACGAATTTCGTCAAGGCGAATATAAAATTCGTTTGAATCACAATCTCTCAGATAATCTTCTCCGAGAAAATTTGCAACCTTTTTCATTTCCGAGGGAATCATAGCATAATCATCTGTAAGATCAACATGATCGCCCTTTGTGTCAACAATACAAAGACTGTAATCATATTTTTCAAATTCGGTAGGTACTTTCTTAACAATTGGCTTTGTCGGATCTTTAAAGTCAATGTTAACCATTCCTCCGACTGAACAAGCCATTTGATCCATAAGTCCGCACGGCTTTTTGAAAAATACATTTTCAGCATACTGAGAAATCTGAGCAATCTCAACTGAATTTATTTTCATATCATTATATAAACCGGAAATAATAGTTCCGACAACTACTTCAAAAGCTGCTGACGATGAAAGTCCTGCACCAACAAGTACATCACTTGTTGCATAAGCATTGAATCCACCAATTTTGTATCCATGATCCTTAAGTCCACGAAGAACACCTCTGATGAGGCTGACTGTTGTGCCTGCCTCATCATCATTAACTTCGAGGTCATTTATATCGAGAGTAATCATATCATAACCGTCAGAAACAAATCTTACAACATCATTGTTATTCTTGGCCGACACAGCAATAGTATCAAGATTAATGGATGTTGCAAGCACCATTCCATGCTGGTGATCTGTATGATTACCGCAAACCTCACTTCTGCCGGGAGCACTGAATATTGCTACTTTATCAGGGCAAAAAATTGTTTCATACTGCTCAATTGCATGAACATATCTTTTTTTCTGATAATCAATCATTGATGAATCTATATATATATCAGTGAAAAGATTATCAAATTCGCCATTTTGTAATTTTTTCAATTGCTGTTTTAGTATCAATCATTTTATTTACCTGCCTTTTCCGCAACTGTAGGAAGGAACATAGAAGGCTCTGTGTTACCGCTTTCATCAAGCTGTTGTGTCATATCAATCTTGCCTTCTCTTCTTGCACTGATTGTGTTTATAACCTTCTTCATCATACCGTCATTGAGTTTATATTTCTTTCTGTAAACAACATAAGCAATAAGCATACAAACTGCAGGAACAATGCACATAAGTGTACTGATTGATGCTACTGTTGCGAATGACTGTTCCTGTCCCGGAATATACTGTGTGCTTCCAAGTGCAGCACCAATACCGAGTGCTGTAAGAGCTGCTGTGAATTTTACGATAAGCGTCTGGAGTGAGAATACAACGCCTTCATTTCTTGTTCCAAGCTTAAATTCACCGTAATCAACAACATCTGCAAGGAATACTGTTGCACAACCAAGTTCAAGACCTGTACCAAGTTTTACAATAACACCTGAGATTGATGTGAGCACAACATTGTGCGGAGCAAAAATACCTACGAACAAAAGCATTACAAGACCAAATGCAGGTAAAAGACACGCAAGAAGGAACGAAGTTTTTCTTGAAAGAAATTTTGTAACCTTAGGAAATACGATAAGACCTACAACCTCTGCGATTGATGCGCTGATCATAAATGATGACATCATTCCTGCGTTGCCGCAAACATATTTGAAATAATATGTAGCAACACCCATAATGCACTGAATGCCGATGTTGTAAAGGAAGATAAGAGTTACCGCCCAACGAAGTTGATCGTTCTTGCCGATGATTGAGAAAATATCTTTAAACTTAACTTTCTTTTCCGGAACAGAATCATCTCTCTTTTTCGGAAGATTGATTACTGTAATACCGATTGTAAGAATAAATACAATTGCAATTATGATTGCAAATCTGTGATAACCTGCCTGATTTGTTGTACCGCCGCTGAGAGCCTCAATAATTTGAACACCAAAGCCTGCAATAACAAGTGACTGACCGATACTTGCAAAAATTCTCGGAAGTACCGAAACTTTTTCTCTCTCCTCAGGATTTGAAGTGAGGTTAGGAATAATTGACCAATAAGGAATATCCATAATTGTGTAAGTCATACCCCAGAGTATGTAAGCTGCTGTTGCAAATACGCAAAGTCCAACGCCATCGAGGTGGAAGTCTGTGAATAAAACAACAAATACAATTGAATTAACCAGCGTACCTATTACAAGCCATGGAATAAATTTACCCCATCTGCTGCGTGTGTTATCAACAATCATACCCATAAACAAATCATTAAAGGCATCCCATAACTTTGCAACGAAGAACATTACGCCGATAAATACCGGGTTTACCTTGATGATGTCTGTGAAATAAATCATTGAAAATGTGGCAATCATACCATAAATCATATCTTTGCCGAGGGCACCTAAAGCAAAGGTGTATTTGATTCTACCGGGATTTTGCCATCAAGTCTTGGTTGTGATGATGTCTGTTTCATAATTTTTCCTCCTTTTAATTTTAAATGAAACGCCGTGACAACCTGCACAAAAGATTTCGTTATTATTTAATAATAATGTTTCTTTTGTTTTTATGTTAACTAAATTATATGTTTTGTTTCGTAAACTGTCAATAGTTTTTGGTAAACATTTTTTCTTTCTCTGTTTTTCACTAAACACAACTTGATTTTTTAGTAATATTTCACTATAATGGTAGTGAGGTGATTCAATTGGCTACAATCAGAGATGTTGCCAAAAAGGCAAATGTATCAGTAGCTACTGTTTCAAGAGTGCTTAATAACGACACTACCCTCAGCACCTCGCTTGAAACGAAGCAAAAAATATTTGCAGCAGCTAAAGAACTTAATTATGTAAAGAAAAAAAGGGTTATATCAGCACCTTCATGTCGCATTGGAATTCTACAATGGTTCTCTTCCAAACAGGAAATTGAAGATAATTATTACTTTTTGATGAGACAGGGTATCGAGGACTACTGTTCAAAAAATAATATAAGTATTGTACGAACATTTAAAACAGACAATGACTATCGGAATGTACTCTGTGATGTTGATGGCATAATCTGCCTCGGAAAGTTTAGTAAACAAGAAATAAAATTACTGCATTCATTGAATAATAAAATTGTTTTTCTTGATATGACCGTTGAGAATATTGAAATCACATCTGTATCGCTCGACTTTCGTCAGGCAGTGTCCGATGCAATTAAATATCTATATGATTTAGGCCATAGAACAGTTGGCTTTATCGGAGGCATTGAACAGCTTGAGGACGGAACGATATTTCCTGATAAACGACTCAACACTTTCACAGACATTTGCGATGAACTAAACATTAAATATGATGGGTTTATTATACAGGACAAATTTTCAACATCATCCGGTTATAAAATGATGTCAGAAATGATCAGCAAAGGGAATCTCCCCACAGCTATTTTTGCGGCAAGTGATCATATTGCAATCGGTGCAATGAGAGCTCTGCAAGAAAACGGTTACAAAATTCCTGAGGATATTTCTGTTATGGGATTTGATAACACGGAGCTTTCGGGATATACAAACCCTCCGCTCACTACGGTAAACGCACCTGTATATGCAATGGGCATTTACGGCATTAGATTTATTTTGAATCTGATGAAACCTAAAAACACCGATTATTATTCTCCTATGCGTGTCTATCTGCCTTGTCCAATAAAAGTTCGCAACTCATGTGCAAAACCTAAAAGTTTATAATTATTATCGTTATCAAACGATTGTATGCTATGATAAATTATAATTATAACTCCACAAAGGATAGATTAAGTCGGGAGATTATAATTCTGTTAATGAATTATAATAACTAAAGATTCATTTTGCACCCCTACTCAAAAGCTATAGTTTTAAAAGTAGTCTGCCCACTAGCTGAGTTACGCAACCTGCGTGATGGATTTGAAGCAGGGAGATATCTTATGGGTCGGAAAGGGCAGAGCGATGAAGGATTTTGAAAAGTTCTTTGAAGATATGCCTTCCGACTCCTTGTCGGCAGTCATCGGATGGACAAAATGGTTTCACGATTAATTCATAAAGGCAAATCGGTCGGTCGTGTCATAACAGAAAGCAAAGTTGTGACCTCCGATAATGCTGGAAAACAACTTATTGAAGTTATGGAGCTTATGGGAATAAGCTGAGTACAGCACATCTGACACAAAAATTTAAGGAGCTGTGAAGAAATGAAGTTTAAGACTTCGTTCTTCACAGCTCCTTTGTTTTTTGCGAAATAATAATGCAATTGTAAAAAAGCATACTTCCCCCTGAATATTGTTCAAAGCAAGCACTCGTTTCACCCTACTCGATTAGCCCCAACATAACCGTTGAAAAATCGGGCAATAGAAATTTTGCATTTTACAAATCTATTGCCCGACCTGAATTTTAAACTGTCAATTTTTATTTTGCTAAAAGCTTAAATCCCATAATAACAACACCTAACACCACGAGGACAATGCCTGTTGCACGGTTTAGGGTTTTGGGCTTAGCTTTGTTTGCAAAGACGGCGGCAATTCTCGCCCATATAAGGGTGAACGCTATGCAGAGAATGAACACAAACCAATCGGGTGTGCCACCAATCATAAAGTGCGAAGCTGCGCCTGTCAGGGCGGTGAATGTCATAATGAATACGCTTGTGCCGACAGCGGTTTTCAATTCATAGTTCAGCACGGTCGTCAAAATCAAAAGCATCATCATTCCTCCGCCCGCACCTATAAATCCGCAGATAAAGCCGATTAACATTCCACAGATTACAGACTGGATTGCCCTCTTTTTTGCAGACACACCGAGCATAGCTTCTTTAGTTGTCATAACGGGACGGATGATAAATTTTATGCCGAGCAAAAATGTCATAAACACGGAAAATCCGCCCATTGTAGCTGATGGAACAATGCTTGCAACATAACTGCCGACAATCGTAAACGCAAGCACACTCGCCATCATAATCAAACCGTTTCTGACATCGAGATTTTTATTTTTATGGTATGTATAAGCCGAAACTGCACTCGCCAAAACATCGGACGAAAGTGCGATTCCGACTGCCATATACGGATCCATATTAAGAAAAGTTATGAGCATCGGACTTATTACAGCCGCCGCACTCATTCCTGCAAAACCTGTTCCGAGACCTGCGCCCATTCCTGCAAAAAATGTAACTAAAATTGTAATAAATATATCCATTTAATTTCCTCTATAGAATAATATAACTTAATTAAGATTATTTTAATTTTGCCGTTTCATAAACAAAAGCCGTGAAATCAGCATTATTACCGCAGTTCCGACAAGTATCTGCAACGGGTACAAAAGTACGCTTTCACTCGGAATAATCATACTCAAAATTGTCAATGCTCCGGCAGGCGGAATATAAATTTTTGTGCAGTAAACAATTATAAGCACTATCGCCGTGGCTGTCAATGCGGCAACTGTCAACGGCAATCCGAGAGTCATATTCAGCACATATCTTGAAACCGCTCCGACAAATGCACAGACTGTTATCAGCAAAACCGTCTTTATCGGCTTGTTGCGAGCCTTATTTTTCGGACGGGAAAATTCCGTAAACGCCACAAGCAACGGCGGTGCAATTGCAAATTTAAAGCCCGACCAAATTGCGAAAAATCCCACAACGGCAACGCAGATTATTCTTACGGCTGTGTCAATCACATCACTCTTTGTATGCAGTTTTATCGACTGAAAATCCTCTTTATCTCTTATTTTAACTTTCAAAAGAAATCTGCGGAATGATACAACCGCAATTGTCAGCAAAAATGCGGCAATCGGGTATATAAAGCTCTCGGTCTGCATCATAACGGGCAACACAATTGCCGAAATCATCGGTGCAAATGTTGTCCCCGAAAGCATAAAGAGAATTTGTGCAAATACAAATGCAATCAATATTTCAAGATAAAGCCCGACTTTTATGTATCGGACTGTCAGCACACCCGCAACAGCGCAAATCGCAATTAACGCAATCATTCGGCTGTCATTGACTTTCCAACCTTGCTTTTGTGTAACCATATAACCAATTGCAAGTGCCGTTATTTCAGGAAAGATTATCTCCCCCTCGCCCAATATTTCCGCAACAAAAGTCATTATACCGACAAGTATAAGCGTTAATACATACGGTAATGCGTTTTTAAGCGCTTTTGTCAAATTCAGTTTCCTCATTTTTTATATTTCTACCCACTTTTCAATTCAAACTAACAGCACCATTGTATCATAAATCTGTCAGCATTAACAGACAAAATTTATTCACAGATTTTTCCTTTAACAGCGTATCTGTCATTATGCGTGGATATGCAGGTCTTGCAAAAAACGCTGTACATATTGGAGGTTCAGCATATAATAAAAACGGCGCAGAAATTAGCGGCGTTTTTTAAGTCACCTACGGTTTTGATATCAAAATATAAATATTTGTACAGCAAAGCCTCCTGCAACTGCTTAAATTTACACATTACAGGATAATGGGTGTTGTACAATAACACTTGATATTATTCCCACTCAATATACCGCCAACTCTGTATGAAAACACAAAATGATCATTCTTAAATAAAATATCCACTTAAAACTCCTTTGCATTTATTTAAACTATTTCAACTCTTCTATCCATTTGCCATTTTCTTCAAAAAAGAAATACTCACTAATATTGTCATTTAAAAATACTTCCAACATCTTATCCATTCCATAAGCAAGTTTTCTCTGCTTCATTTCATCTAATGTCAGCCAGAATACATCCCCTTCTTCAGACGAAGTAACTATTCCTTCAAACTTATCTGTCTTATATAATAACACTATATATCTTGTTTCTTCATCCTTCATCCAGTCTTTTATCCCACAAAGTTTTGGTTCTGAAATTTTCAATCCAGTTTCTTCCCACACTTCGCGTATCACAGCATCTGTAAATGATTCTCCTCTTTCCACATGTCCTCCCGGAAATGTTATTCCAGAGTAATCGTCATCAGTCTTATCTTGGACAAGTACCCTATTTTCACTAAACACCATACACATATTTGTCATTATCACTTTTTCTGTTCTTGCCATACGTAATACCCTTATCCTTCATTTGCTGAATCTATATATATCATTTCAACAATACTGTCTGCATCAATGTCAGATGTAATAATTTTTTCATTAAAAACTGATGAAAAATCCTTTTCTCTCCACCATCTACGCATATCTTCTTCACCAAATTCATGTTTTTTATCTCGTGTATTATGCCGCCTGACCGTCTCTTCAAATGGTATATCAAAATAGTACGCATATATATCCATTCCATACAATTCATTTGCCGTTTTGAACAAAGGACTATACCACCCATCATACATGATGCCCTCTAAAATAACCACATCACAATGCTCATACCCATATTTCATAAGTTCTATCATAAGTGGTAATGCCTTAGTATCAACGCCATCTTTAACCCACAAGATATTTTCCCTAATCTCATCTTGTGAAATCATCATTGTATTGCATCCAAATTTCTTTTGCAACGCTCTAGCTACTGTTGTTTTTCCACTTCCAGAGTTACCTCTTAATATAATTATCTTTTTCACAATTTCCCCTTAATCTTGCTATTACTCTCCCCACAAATAGAGCCAAACTAGAACCATTTGATAAAACAAATGCCGGAAACCCGCATAAATACAGGCTTTCGGCATTTTAGTCCGTTATTCCCACTCGCTCCCTGTAAATCAATCTTAAACACATTTGTTTATGGAATTTATCAGAGAGTATCTGTATTATTTGAATTATCGGTAAAGCATACGCTATCTGATTTTTTGTTGCCATTTCGTTGCCACGAGTGGCGGAAATTTAACTCCAAGAAGTATAGATAAGCTGTCTCTTATTAAATGCCTCTTTACCGCCCTCCATTATGTCAACAATTTGCTTGTGTGTAGAATCCAGATCTATGTTTCCTTGGGCTACATCAATTTTTGTTTCTTGAAACTCGACGACCAACACCCTTTCGGAATCGCCAAGCACAGGAATATTTGCATTATGCGTGGCAAATATAAACTGCATATAAGGTTTTTTCTGTGTAATAGCGGTAATGACTTCGTCATAGATCACCTTATTATCAAGATCATCTTCAGGTTGATCAATGAAGATAATATCATTATCATCTTGTGTCAATATAAACAGTATAAGAGCCGATGCTCGTTGTCCAATAGAGTGTTGTCGCAACAGTTTTCTGTGGTAATAAATATCAACTTTGTTTTCGACTTGTCTGCTCAACAATTCTTCATATTGACTACGAAGTTTATCTTCCAATTTTACATATTCGCCGGAAGTAACAATGCTTTTCAACTTGTTACCATCACAAATAATCCAATCTTCTATAATCGCCGCATAATCAGTAAAGGCATCGCTAATTGCTTGATATTTAGAGTCTGATATTCCCGTTCCCTTAAAATCATTTTTCAGTTGAGACTTAAAGCCCTCACGATCACCTTTGAATGTGATTTCAATTCTTAGTTCGGTTTGATTTTGATTAATACGGTCGGTTTCAGCCTTATAATCGTTATAGGTCGTCAACAGAGCATCGTTACGCTCTCTTATTGCCTTAGTAAATGACGCTTCTATTTTTGATTTGGAGGATGCTTCTTCGCTTAATTGCTTTAGTTTTTCTTTGGTTTTTTGCAACTCAGCAGTCATCTTGACAAAACTATCAACATCCAAAGTCTCGTCTTTGATCTCTCTTTTAATTTCAGCGAATTCATCTGCCAAACTATTAGTTCGCTCTTTCAGATGGGATATGATGTCTTTCATACAACTGCTTTGTTTTTCAATTTCTGCAATGCAAGAACCAATTTGTGTAAGTTGAGCGTCTATTAGCGACAATACCGCAGAAACATCATCAAGTATGTCTTTATTAAAGTCACTACAGTATCCGTCCAAAGCGTTTGATGCGACAGCGTTCTTTGAAAAAGCATTACGAATATCACGCAAAATAGCATCTATTCTATTTTTTACCGCATCAAGTTTTGTGGTGTCTGTAGCGTACCCACTTTGTTTTTTTAGTTTTTCCGCCACACCTTTTTCTTCAAAAATCGAGAGTTTATGCTCAAGTTCGGTTTGCAGTGTTGTAACTTCGGTCATTTGCTGTGGAATTTTGCTCACATCCAGCAACTGCTCTACTGTTCTAACCAATTCATTTACACAGCTATCCAAATTAGAGGGTTTACCAATTCTGCCACTAATCAATTTTTCCAACAGACCATTTTCGTGATCTGCACTGCCGGATAGATCTTTTTGACCAAAATATTGAACTCCATCGAACAAACTGATCGGATTTATATTTAAGTCATTACCATTCTCATCAAGAACATTTATCCGTTCTCCAAATATTCGACTGACAGAATATCGCTTGCCGTGTTTGTCTATTACACTTAATGTTGCTTTTCCGCCAGAACCAAAGACATTTTTAACGAGAGATTCTTTATATTCTTTGTCCATTTGAGCTGGGAGATCCAAAACATATCGGACAACTTCTAAAACAGAGGATTTTCCACTGCCCCTTATGCCAATAAGTGTGTTCAGCTCACGAGAAAACATTATTGTTTGTCCATCGAACTTTCCACCTTGAAATGATATTGACTCTATAAAACCGTGCTTGTTATCAGGGATGTTTTCACTAACTCTATCTTTATAATCTTGTAATGCAAATTTAATTGCAGAATATGAATATTCACCAACTTTCAAATATGTACATTTATCTCCCTTGCCTATATCTGTAATGGTTTTAGGATCAGATCCCTCAACCAAGCAGGTAAATAACCACAACACCGCTCAAATTTAGCGAGATTATCACGTGTTCTGGATTTTTGCAAGCCAAGAACGCGTTTTCTAAAAGGCGCAAAACCAGCCAAAGATTCAAGCAATCCGCCCTTACATTCACTGAATAAACCGCTATTTTGATCAACGTGAGCAAATATGATAAAATAATCTCGTCCGTAGCGTCTAACTTCTCAAAAACATTTTTTAAGTCATACACACTTTTCGTATTACGGTTTTCAGGATTACGTACGGTAGCAAATGCGGCTGTTAAAAATGTTTGAATATGATTGTTTCCACCCTCAAGCCATTCATCCGGATTAAACGCAATGAGTGTGTGAATGCCGTTTGCCCCTTCTTTGATAGTTAACTCCACTCCCGGTAGAATGAATATATCTTGCTTTTTTGCAGCCTTACGAATAGCCTTATATTCATCGATATCAAATTTATTATGATTTGTAATTACACCGACACTTATATTGGCTTCTTTTAGTGCAGAAACATAATCGTTTACAAAAGAATTCTGTTCGCCAGTATATGTGAACTCCTTATCCTTATTTGTATGTAGGTGAAAATCAGAGCGGACATACTGCAATCCATTTTCAAACATCGAACCACCTCGTTCCTTTTGCTTAATTTATTCAAATATTTTCCTCACTGCGATATTAAGTAACGCTTCCAGTTCGCAAACATTCGCATTTAGCATTAGTTTGAAAGCATTATGTATATTTTTAGAATTACTCAGCTATTTTTTTGTGTAGTTGATTATCCGAATCAAATTTTGGAATGGCTAAGTATTTCAACACATCAACTCCTCTATTAGTTGATATAGCATACCCGTCAATAATGTTAACAATATCTGTAGCATTAATTATACCGCAAACATAATGTGCCTCATCAATATTGTTTAAGCCAAGCATAAGAACTTTCGAATCAACAACTATCGTTTTGTCTTCACTAAATAAGTTCTTGTCAGCATCTGGAATAGATTCAAGATATGAACCGACTACAACGGCAGACATACTACCAGTTTGTTCTTTCCACAAAACTTTATACGGAGCATAAGTATATTCCCCTACATTGTCTAATCGATAATACGGTTGTGTATTAGCGTTGAAGAATTTCCCATTTTGAATGCGACTCGCTAATAGTTCATCGTGATAGAAGTTTAACCAATCATTAGTTTTAGGAGCTGTTTTTACCAACTCTTTTACGGGGATACCGTACTTATGTTTTGCAGTGTGTGGCACCAAAATATATTCGTTAGATTTAACCTGCCATTTAGCAATGTTTCTTCCGCCAAGCATTGGAAATATGTAAGTTTCTTCAACTTTATCTTTATGGACGCCCTTTTTAAGAAAATCTTTGCGTCGTTGTCTTTCTATACAGTTTTCAATAAGCATAAGACCATCACGACATTTGATAGGTTTCTTTAAAAGATATACACCTTTAGCACCAGCAGGTTCTATGCCCTTTCTTCCACTGTAGTATCGTGGTTTTGAAGAATCAAGAACTTTATTAGCAAATTCCATATCGGGTAACGTCAACCAAGAAGACTGTTTATCATTACCATCAACGGGCTGCGCTGAAAGGATTTCAAAACGCAATTTCTTTGTCACTTCATTCCATTTTGCGTGAGAATCAATCGGTGTCTTTTTTCCTATTTGCTCCCACACTTTATAGGCATTCATTGGATATACCATTTCGACACCTTTAATAATTTTGATTGCAATAGTAGGAATGGTAAATAACTTTACATTTGAAAAATCATCAACCGCATCAATCCTGAAAGGAACATTTTGTCCAAATCGAGTAATTGAGAGTTTTCTGAAACCTTCGCCACCTTTAGTTGATTTTAGGAAAGAGGCTGGCAATAAAAACACCATATTTCCATTGTTCTTCAAGTACTTATCAACAGCAACATATGTTACAGCCATTCCAAAATCATCGTGGGTTGTCTTCTTATCATATGCGTTTTTCTCAAATATACCATAACTTTTCCAAATTTCCAGTGTTCCTTCACGATAACTTTTGCTCATTGATTTCCAAGCAATCCAAGGAGGATTGCCTACAACAAAATCAAATTTATTTCCAATAAGAATTGGCGCAAAGCTGTTACGCAGAATAATAGGCCAGAAAGAGTCATTGCCCGCCCTATGTAAAGTATATAGTCTATCAAAAAGTTCTTCTACAACATTTTTGTATTGAGTATCGACAAATCGATTTTCGACAGTGTTCCAGAAAATTTCAAAATCACATTTATCATCAATGTTCTTGCTTAAAATTTTTAAAAATTCACTTGCCAAACTATAATCTTCAAATTTGGGTATTTGAAATTTTCCTACAGATGTATCAATTGATAAAGTCAATTCGCTTTCTTCGGTGTAAACTACTGGCGAAAGTATCGAGTCCGCAATATAAATTGGAACGTTAATGGGATCGGCAAAATCTTCAAATACTGCATCATCGCAAGACGAAAACACTGCGAGAATGTAGTTTGCTTTTGCAGAAACAACAGAAATAGGATTTATATCAAAGCCAATAACATTATGCGTTATTTTATCAATATCATTTCTTGATAATTTTCCATCGGCATTTGATACTATACGCTTTATAGCGTGTGTTAAAAATGTTCCCGATCCTGCGGTTGGATCAATTAATGTTTTTTCAATGTCACCCTTATATCCTACCAAATCAAGAGCGTGTTCAACAATCCAATCCGGCGAAAAATATTCTCCCATCAAATGACGCATTTCAGCCGGAATCAACTCCATATAAACTTCTTGTAAAATATCTTGAATTTCTTCTGGCTTAAGTATGTAAGTACTTAAATCAAATTGATTGACTACATCAAGTATATTGTTAACTACTGTAGTGTCAAATTTACTTTCTGAACAAGTATAGGTAAACCATTCCATAAAGTGCGATTCAAAGAAATTATTTACAAGTGATTCATATTTATTAAGTTCGCCATCAAAAAGTTTATCTATCTGAGGTTTTGTTAAGCTCTCAGCCTTAAATGTAGGACTTACAAGCTGAGCGAGGAATGAATATAATTAGCAACTTACAAAAACATAATTAAAAAACGTTTGAAGTGCAAACAGATACACTTTACTATCAATAGTTACATCCTCACTGTATCCGTATGTTTCTTTTATAACAGATGAAACCTCTGTGAAAGAAGTAGCTTCATCGTCTTCTCCATACATCGTTCCAAAAACACGATCCCACTCTTTGTATAATGTACGAACACGAGTACTACCATTTAAATCATTAAGATTAAACTGCAACTCATCATAAATCGTCTTAATACTTTTGCGAACAAATGGACTTTTAGGATTAATGATGGAGATAAGATTTTTTTTGTTTAATGCGATTTTATCTTGCTGCTTTAAAAGCAAAGCTAAACGTTTTAATCCAGATGCGAAATCTTTAACTTCGTAATTAAAAGAAACCGACAGATTTATATCAATATCAATTTTCAGTTTATCAGTGTTTATCTTTTGAAAAGTAGGAGAAGGTACGAAACGGGCAAAAATAAATGTATTGCCATCAAAACCTACACCTATACTGTTCAACAACTTAAACTTCATTGCATCTATAGTTTCACTACCAGAGATTCCAGCATTACTAATAATGTAATCATACAAGCCGTGGTCTTTGTCATTCCTGCCATATAAAGCTTCATTTACTCCGTTGACATTTTGAAAATACTTGTATTTTTTTAATTCAAATGAAATGTTTTGGAATGTTGCGTCAGTTCTCCCGCCAGCTAAAAGATTATCTTCACTTCTATATTGACTTGCCATCATAGGATTTACTTTTTCCAATAAGGGTTTCACAATATCAGAATGAAAGTGGATTTTTATATCATCTTCTGTGTTAAAATGATTGAGTTTGAACGATTGCTCAAGTTTATTAAGTTCCATAACAGCACCTCCATTTTGATAAATTATATCATAAAATCGCTCATTGGTCAATATACAAAATGTAAAAATATATAGCATCTTTGCTAAGGTTTTTATTGCTGGTCAATTGACCAAAACAATAACGGCAGAGATTACTCCCTGCCGCTGTGATGTTTATGCGATATAAACTATTTCTGCATTTACGATTTCCGCTGCACGATTACGAATGTTATTCATCTTTTGCACCCAAAGCATCATATCGTTTGCTTTAAGTTTTTCGGTTACATTTTCTTTTTCGGCTAGGTCTTTTACCAGCGAGAAAAGAGGTGTTGAGCCTGCTGTTCAATATCGGTAAGATATGAATTAAGCTTACCGCTTGTCAGCAAATTGTAATAAAATACCTTATGATTTTGCTTCAAATAGCGTTTATGCCTCAATCCCCAAATGCCGATATGTGCTTCCTTTTCTTCTTCCGCCGGTAATAAATCGGGCGACATATAGTCGCCGACCTGTGTGTAAGTACCGCCCATTTGTTCAAAAATTGTGTTTGTCATTTTGTTTTACCTCCAAAATTTATTTATCTTGAGCGTGGTTTTTCACGCTTATGACCTTTGATGTTTCTTGCCTGTTCAAGCAACTCGTCAATCTGTTTATGTCCGAAAACTTTGCGCAAAAGTTTGTAATCTTTGATTTCCGAACGCAAATTTTCGTTTTCATTTTTCAGCTTGCTGTTTATTTTCGATAACATTTCGTTCTCACGATAGAGGTTGCCGTTCGTGATATTTAATCTATGGTAACTGTCCCACCCCTCAAAGCAACGAGCCAATGCCGTCTTGATTAACGCTTTTAATTTTTGAATAAGCGGCTCTGCAATTTTTGCTTTATATGCTTTTGCGGACATAAAACTTTGCGGCTCGGAGAGCTGATATTCGGGTGCATTATCAAGCATTTCTTCCACATTTCTTAAGTTTTCCAAACCATCATCATAGTTTAACACTTGCTCGGATAACACATTAAATTCGGTCTGTTTTTTCTCAATTTCGGCACCTAATTTTTCAAGTTCAGCCACTCTTTCTTGCTTTTTGTAATCAAGAACAGACAGATGTTTTTCGTGTGAGCCTTTATGTTCCCACTCAATTCCGTGTCGCTCCATAACGAATGCGAGTGCGGATTTTTCTGCACTCACCCATTGATTCCACTCGGTATCTCCACGAGTTCCGCCTTTGAAATCTTGTGCGGCAAGTGCCTGTTTTAGCGATACTCTCGTATCAAGTCCACGCTTGCTGCCAATGGTGAACGGAACAAAATCAATGTTGCAAATGGGGCGTTGCCTCGTCCATATGCAGATGAGCAGAGAACACTTTTAGGTTGGGATTTCGCTCTTGAAATCCACGGTAATACTCATCTAAAATCTGCCGTGCAAGCTGTCCGTTTTGGCTTTCGGCGCTCATATTTTCCTTATCGCCAATCTGTAAAATCAGTTCGTGAAACGGCTTTTCTTGCTTTGAGTTTCTGATTTTCTCATAGTAGTTTTCTATTCTGCGGTCGGCTCTTGTCTGCTTTTCGTTGTATCCTTTTAGTCGCTTCATCAAACAATTCGTGATAGATTTTCTTTATCGGCTCGTTACAGTAATCAATGTTAAGATGACTACGCTCACCGTCAACATTTTCAGCCTTAAACTTGCGACTGTTATGATTGACCGAGCCTTTACCGACCATTGCGCTTATCGTTCTTTGCATTTTATTACCTCCAATCTCCAAAATCTTACCGTCCTCGGTTCTGTACTCTTGTCAAGAGTAACGCAAAAGCACTTTTGACGAGGCTTACCTCATCAAAATGCAACCTGCAAGCAGGTTTTGCGCTCCCTGAGAGGCAGGAGTAGCTTTTTGAAAAAAGCCACCTGCACCCTGCAAAAACTTTAATATTGTTTGCTACCTGCCGGAAAGGAACATTGCAAGATTGCATATGTCCCGTGCCTTTGCAATGTTGCAACCTTAAAAGTTGATTGCCTCTTTTTCCGCCGGTAGCTCCCAATACCATTGACAGCCCTCTTTAATTGAGATAACTCCCAAGTTCTTTTTTGCTTCGTCAAGCACTCTTTTCGAGATGCCGCAATTTTGTGCTTTTTTCAAAATAATTTGCTGTGGATATTTTCCATTTGACAGACAATCGGTTATTAAATTCTCTGCCTGTTCAGATTTCTTTTCTCGGCTGATTCCGTTTACCAAATCATCCAACGAAACATCGCAATGACCTTTCCAAACAAAACCGTTTTCTTCACTGAGTTCAAAAGCAATAGGTTTGCCTTGTGGTGCAAGAGAAGATTTTTCGTGTGCAACAACTCTTATATTTTCATCATCTTTTAACCTGCCGACAAGAAGTACACTTCGTGCGGCAGCTTCAAAATCTATCGAGCCAAGACCTCTGTAATTCGCCTTGCTACCTTTTGCCTTATTAAGATGTCCGACGAGAATTATCGCACAGCCGTACTCATCCGCAATCCTACCCAACTGCGATAAAATGTTTCGCACTTCATTTGCTTTGTTCATATCAACTTTTGCTCCCATATACGCCTGCATAGGGTCGAGGATAATTACCTTAGCCCCAGTTTCGATAATTGCTTGTTCAACTCTGTCGTCAAGCATTGACAATGCGGCTTCGGATTCGTCAATCACTTTGATTTTAGTGCAATCCGCATTGCCTGCAAGCAAACGAGGTTTAATGGTATCGCTCAAGCCGTCTTCGGCAGTTTGATATATAATATTTATCGACTCACGCTCCATATCATCACAAGGAAGTTTATCGCCTCTCGAAAGAATTGCCGCTAGCTGCAAAATCATCATTGTTTTACCGTCGCCCGGATCACCGTGTATGATTGTTATTTTTCCATATGGAATATACGGGTACCAAAGCCATTTAACTTCTGTGGCAGGAATATCCTCCATAGTTATGATTTTAAGTTCTGCCATTGTAACCATCGCCTTTCAAATTAAAATTGTTGAAATTTTGCTTACAATCGGTTATACTATGAATACATACATTTGGTGACTGCTCCGTATCTGCGCCAACAGATACAATCGGAGCGGTCATTTCTTTTTTATTTGTCATTCGTTTTCCTCCTTTAGTCCGCCGAGAATATCGGCAATCATTTCGATTAAGTCAAGTAATTCGTCATTGACTTCATTGCCGTTTTCAATCCTTTGTAATTTAATAAGTACATCTGCAAGATTGTTACGCAAAGCCTTATACACTCTCGGATTGCCTTGTACTACAACTTCTTTGTCGGTAAGTCGTCTTGTGATATAGTCCTGCTTATTCAAGCCGGACATCCGAACATATCGTTCGATTTGTTCCCACTCCTCTGGCGAAACTCTGAATGCTACCGTTTTGTTACGCCAGCGGTTGTGTTCGTCTCTGTTTTTTAGTGACATATTATCTGCCCCTTTCCATTTCCAATTTGTCTGCCATTTCAGTCTGCTTTGACGGGAACAAATGCGCATAGTTGTATGTTATTTCTATGCTTTCGTGACCCACTCGGTCTGCAATCGCCGTTGCAGAAAATCCCATATCAATCAGTAAACTAACGTGACTATGACGAATATCGTGTATGCGGATTCGTTTCACCCCAGCTTGTTTGGAACCTCGTTCCATTTCTCTGTGTAAATAGCTTTTTGTAACAGGGAACATTCTGTCGTCCAAGCCTACATCATAGAGCATTTTCAAATAATCCTGCATTTCATCACAAAGGAACTTCGGTAGTTGAATCGTGCGGTTGCTTTTCTCTGTTTTCGGGGAAGTAATAATATCTCTGCCATTTAAGTGCTGAAACGATTTATTGATTGTAACCGTTCGCTTTTCAAAATCGAAATCGTCAGGAGTGAGAGCCAGCAACTCTCCCTCACGAATACCGGTCCAATAGAGCATTTCAAAAGCATAATATGATAAAGGCTTTTCCATCATTGCGTCAGCGAATTTTAGATATTCGTCTTTTGTCCAGAACAGCATTTCACGATTTTTCTTTTTACCCATACTGCCTGCCTTTTTGCAAGGATTTTCTTTCAGATTGTAATATCTGACAGCGTGGTTAAAAATCGCCGACAGCTGATTATGAATCGTTTTCAAATACACCGGCGAATACGACTTACCTTTATCGTCCTTATAATTGATAAGCTCATTTTGCCAAGTGATAATTTGCTGTGCGGTAATATTGCACATTTTCAATTTTCCGAAATATGGAACAAGTTTTGTTTCGATAATGTGCTTTTTGGTTTCCCAAGTGTTTTCTTTCAGCCTTGTTTGCATATCTTCGGCATAATGCCCGACAAAGCTGTTGAAGGTCATATCTAAGTCGCCGCCGAGTTTATTAAGCTGTTCTCGCTCCCAAGACTGTGCTTCACGCTTTGTCTTAAAGCCTCGTTTTTGCGTTTGTTTTCTCTCGCCGTTCCAATCGGTGTAGCGATAGATAACACGCCAAGTATTTGTTTTTTCTTCTTTATATACTGCCATAAGTTTACCTCTCTTTCTTGTCGGCACCGTAACAGGTGCGTTCTCTAAAATATTGTTTATTTACTCGTCCCGAAATTACCATATAACCTTTTTCGGCTAATTCGGCATTGAGTTTTTGAACGATTTTATATGCGTAGGATTTTGAAATGCCTAATTCTTTAGCCACTTCATCAACTCGCATAAAGCTTGTATTTTCCATTTATATATCTCCTTTCGTTGTTTTTATAATTTACTTATTTATTGTCGGATACTTTCTGACCGCATTCCGAATTGCCCGAGCGGATATGCCATTACCGTGACATACGACGGATATTAAGTTTTCACAAGCAGCTTAACGCTATTTGCTTAATGATTATACTAAACATATTCCGTTATGTCAAGTGGTTTTCATAAAAACATTTAACTTTTTTGTTTTAGCTATCTTGACACATACTAAACATATATGATATACTGTTTGCATATTACATAAGTAAGGAGTGCAATTTTATGGCAATCGGTGAGAGAATTCGTTTCTTCCGCAATTTGTGTGGAATGACGCAAAAGTATTTAGGAACGGTAGTCGGCTTTCCTGAAAAGACTGCGGATATTCGTATGGCACAGTATGAATCCGGTTCAAGAACTCCTAAGGCGGATTTGACAAACAAGCTTGCAGAGGTTTTCGGTGTATCGCCGCAAGCTCTTTCTGTACCTGATATTGACAGCTACATCGGCTTAATGCACACGCTGTTTACATTAGAGGACAGATACGGCTTGACAATAGAAAGGACCGAAAACGGTGTTTCAATGTATGCTGACCCTAAAAAGGGAACAGATGCCGCAGAACTTTCGGAAATGTTAAATGCGTGGGCGGAGCAGTCCGAAAAATATCATAACGGCGATATTAACCGTGATGAATATGATAAGTGGCGCTATAACTACCCGAAATATGATGAAACCTCCGGATATGTAAAAGTACCGTCGCAAGAAGTAAACGAAGCAATGCTTGAAGCTTTCAAAGACAAACTGAAAAACGACTAAATTCAGACATAAGAAAAAGAGCTAACTGACTTATCAAAAAATCAGTTAGCTCTTTACTTTTACAATAATTCAAATAATGTTGCCATTTTGTTGCCAAAAAGCATATACAATCGGTAAAATCCCAGTAAAATAGGGCTTTTTCACGGGTGTGAAATCATTCCCACTCTACTGTTCCGGGGGGTTTACTTGTTATATCATAGACTACTCTGTTGACATGTTCAACTTCGTTGATGATGCGGTTGGAGACTCTGCCTAGGATTTCGTAGGGGATTTTTGCCCAGTCGGCTGTCATAAAATCATCGGTTGTAACGGCACGGAGAGCGATGAGTTCGTCATATGTTCTTGCGTCACCCATAACGCCAACGGTTTTAACACCCGGGAGGACTGCGAAGAACTGGCTCATTTTATCTGCGTAACCGCACTTATCCATTTCATCACGAAGAATTGCATCGGCTTCCTGAAGAATACGAACCTTTTCGGCTGTAACTTCACCGATTACACGCACACCGAGTCCCGGACCCGGGAATGGCTGACGCCATACGAGGTCGTGCGGAAGTCCAAGCTTCTCACCTACTACTCTTACCTCATCCTTGAAGAGGTCTTTAAGCGGTTCAATTACACCTGCAAAGTCGATATCTTCCGGGATACCAACCTGATTGTGATGTGTTTTGATTTTTGCGGCATCGCCTTTACCGCTTTCGATACGGTCGGGATAAATTGTACCCTGTGCAAAATAACCCTCGCCGTAGCTTTCACGGATTTTGTTCCAGAACACCTTATAGAATTCTGTGCCGATAATGTGGCGCTTTTCTTCGGGTTCTTCAACACCTTTAAGCTTTGCAAGAAACTCTTCCTGACAATTAATGCGGACAAAATTCATATCAAAAAGCTTTGTAAAGGTCTGCTCTACAAAGTCGCCCTCGTCTTTTCTCATAAGTCCCTGATCCACGAAAACGCAGGTAAGTTGTTTACCGACTGCCTTACTGAGAAGTGCTGCGGCAACGGATGAATCTACACCGCCCGAAAGTCCGAGAACTACACCCTTGTCACCAATCTGCTCTTTAAGCTGTGCAACAGTTGTGTCGATGAAGCTTTCCATTTTCCACTCACCCTTACATTCGCAAACATCATAAAGGAATGAACGGAGCATATCTTTACCGTTATCTGTATGGTTAACTTCGGGATGGAACTGAACACCGTAAAACTTTTTTTCAGGACATGACATTGCGGCTACGGGACATACATCCGTTGTAGCTGTAATGCTGAATCCTTCGGGAGCTTCATTGATATAGTCACGGTGACTCATCCATGAAATTCCTTCACTCTTTACAGATTTAAAGAGGATATCATTGTTATTATATCTTGTAACTGTCTTGCCGTACTCACTTGATGAATTGTCTGTAGCCGAAACAACATTGCCGCCGAGTGTGTATGCCATAAGCTGACAACCGTAGCAAATGCCGAGAATCGGGATTCCGAGTTCAAAAATTTCAGGAGTATAGTGCGGTGATGACTCGTCATAAACGCTGTTAGGACCGCCTGTGAAGATAATACCTTTTGGGTTAATGTCTTTGATTTTCTGAATATCAACGGTGTAGGGAAGAATTTCGCAATACACATTGCACTCACGAACTCTTCTTGCAATCAGCTGATTGTACTGACCGCCGAAATCAAGAACAATGACAGTTTCTTTTGTAGCATTGCTCATAGTAAAATTCCTTTCAAATTTAAAGAATACCGCACAGAGTTTGTGCGGTATTCAATTAATATTTTAATTATCTGTAAATAATATCGTTTCTGGAAGGACCGTTTGAAACCATTGTAATCGGCACACCGATAGCCTTTTCGGCAAATTCAATGTATTCACGGCATTCCTTAGGAAGCTTGTCATATTCTGTAATACCTGAAATTGAACACTTCCAGCCCTTGAGCTTTTTGAGGATAGGTTTGCATCTTTTAAGCTTTGTTGTTGACGGGAAGTAGTCAATTTCCTTGCCGTCAAGCTCATAACCCACACAAACAGGGATTTCATCAAGATATCCGAGAACATCAAGAACCGTGAAAGCAACCTGTGTTGCACCCTGAACCATACAACCGTAGCGTGTTGCAACGAGGTCAAGCCAACCCATTCTTCTCGGTCTGCCTGTTGTTGCACCGAATTCTCCGCCGTCACCGCCTCTTCTGCGAAGTTCGTCAGCCTCATCGCCGAAGATTTCAGAAACAAATTCACCTGCGCCTACCGCACTTGAATAAGCCTTGACAACTGTGATGATTTCTTTGATTTCATACGGAGGAATACCTGCGCCTACAGCACCGTAACCTGCGATTGTATTGGATGAAGTAACCATAGGATAAATACCGAAGTCAGTATCCTTGAGTGAACCAAGCTGTCCTTCAAGAAGAATATTCTTTCCGTCTTTGAGCGCATTATGAACAAAAGTGAATGCGTCACCGACATAAGGAGCAAGAAGTTCCTTATATTCCATCAGCTTGTCAAAAACTTCCTGTTCTGTGATTTCGGGCTTGTTGTAGAGGTTTTTCAGAGTTGCATTCTTGATTTCAAGAGCGTGTCTGATTTTCTCTCTGAGTGAATCGGGATCATCATAAAGTTCATTAATCTGGAAACCGATTTTTGAATACTTGTCAGAATAGAACGGAGCGATACCGCTCTTTGTTGAACCGAAAGAATTTTTGCCGAGACGCTCTTCCTCATAGCAGTCAAATGCTACATGGTAAGGCATAACAATTTGTGCTCTATCAGAAATAATAATGTTTGGCTCGGGAACTCCGCGATCTTTGAGGTGAGCCATTTCCTTAACGAAGTTTCAACGCTGAAAGCAACACCGTTGCCGATTATATTGGTGATATTCTGATGAAAAACACCCGAAGGAAGCTGGTGAAGAGCAAATTTTCCGTAATCGTTGACAATTGTATGTCCTGCGTTTGCACCGCCTTGAAAACGAATTACGATGTCGCTGTCGTTTGCGAGAACATCGGTAATTTTACCCTTACCCTCGTCGCCCCAGTTGGCACCTACAATTGCTTTTACCATTTTACAAAACTCCTTTTTACAGACGCATGGTCTGCTATAAATAAAATATATACTTGAACCAAAGGTTCGATTACATCAGTTTAATTAAACATTAATTTCAGGCTTGTCAGACTCAACATCTGCGTACTTTTCAAGAACAGGCTTGATGCACTCGTTGAGGAAGTCCTCTGTCTGCTCTTTTGCTCTGCCTGTGTAGTTTTCAGGCTTGAGAATTTTTTCAAGCTCTTCAAGAGTAACGCCGAATGCCTCATCTGCGGCAATTCTTTCGAGAAGATCATTTTCGCCGCCTTCAACCTTAACTACTCTTGACGCAGCCATTGAATGCTCACGGATTTTCTCGTGAAGCTGCTGTCTGTCAGCACCACGCTTTTTAACTGCATCCATCATAATATTCTCTGTTGCCATGAACGGAAGTTCTTTTCTGAGTCTTTGTTCAATTACCTTTGGATAAACGACAAGACCGTCTGCAACATTTGCATAAAGTGAAAGGATACCGTCAACTGCGAGGAATGCCTCCGGAACGCTGAGACGCTTGTTGGCGGAGTCATCAAGTGTTCTTTCAAACCACTGTGTGGCAGTTGTAAAGTAACCGTTGAGAACATCTACCATAACATATCTTGAAAGTGAACCGATACGCTCACTTCTCATTGGGTTACGCTTGTAAGCCATAGCTGATGAACCGATCTGATTCTTTTCAAACGGCTCTTCAACCTCTTTGAGGTGCTGAAGAAGTCTGATATCATTTGAGAATTTAGCAGCTGACTGAGCAATTCCTGCAAGAACATTGAGGAACTGTGAGTCAAGCTTTCTTGAATATGTCTGACCTGATACAGGGAAACAAGCCTTGTAGCCCATTTTTTCTGCAATCTTACGGTCAAGCATTTTGCACTTTTCGTGATCTCCGTCAAAGAGTTCAAGGAAACTTGCCTGTGTACCTGTTGTACCCTTTGAACCGAGAAGCTTAGCCTTTGAAAGCTGATACTCAACATCTTCAAGATCCATAAGGAGCTCCTGAAGCCAGAGAGTCGCTCTCTTACCTACTGTTGTAGGCTGTGCAGGCTGAAAATGAGTGAATGCAAGGGTTGGAAGAGCCTTGTATTCATCGGCAAACTTTGAAAGGTTGCGGATAACGGTGATAAGCTTATTTCTGATAAGCTTGAGTCCTTCTGTCATAATGATGATATCTGTGTTATCACCTACATAGCAGGAGGTTGCTCCGAGATGAATAATGCCCTTTGCGTTCGGACACTGAACACCGTAAGCATATACATGTGACATTACATCATGACGAACAATTTTCTCTCTTTCCTGTGCAACTTCATAGTTGATATCATCAGCATGAGCCTTGAGTTCGTCAATCTGCTCCTGTGTAATTGGGAGTCCGAGTTCTTTTTCCGATTCTGCAAGAGCAATCCAGAGTTTTCTCCATGTTCTGAATTTTTTATCCGGCGAGAAAATGTATTTCATTTCCTTGCTTGCATAACGGGCTGACAAGGGTGATTCATAAGTATCTTTTACCATTATTTACATCCTTTCAATTAGTTGTCCTTTTTATTGTTTTCATCGAAGTTCATTCCGCCACGCTCTTTGCCCTTAAAGGTTTCTTTTGTGATAGGAGCGGGTAATTACCCGTAAAGCAACCGTCACAAAAGCCTACTGGAGCGTTGTGAATCATCTCACGAAGTGACTCAACAGGGAGGTATCCGAGGGAATCAGCCTTGCTGAGCTTTGTGATTTCTTCGATTGTATGGTTGCAGGCAATAAGTTCTCCTCTTGACGGAATGTCTGTACCGTAGTAACACGGCCACATAAACGGAGGTGAACTGATACGCATATGTACCTCTTTTGCGCCTGCCTCTTTGAGCATTGTAACAATTCGGTCAACAGTTGTACCGCGCACAATGCTGTCATCAATAATAACAACTCTTTTGCCTTTGATTTTGTCGGCAATCGGTTGAGTTTAATTTTTACGCTTTTCATTCGTTCCTTCTGACTTGGCTTTATGAAGGTTCTGCCGATGTAGCTGTTCTTCACAATAGCCTTTTCATAAGGAATTCCGGATTCTTCGCTGTAACCGATTGCGGCATCAATTCCCGATTCGGGAACACCGACAACCATATCAGCCTCAACAGGGTATTTTCTTGCAAGAATTCGTCCTGCCTGCTTTCTTGCCTCATAAACGCTTACTCCGTCAATAAAGGAGTCTGAACGGGCAAAATAAATATACTCAAAAATGCAAAGTGCCTTTTTCTTGTCACCAAAGTCGGGTTTCATACTGCGGACACCGTTTTGGTCTACAATTACGATTTCGCCCGGTTCAACATCACGGACAAATTCTGCACCACAGGCATCAAGAGCCGCACTTTCACTTGCAAAAACATAGGAATCGTTGTACTTGCCCATACAAAGCGGTCTGAATCCGTGAGGATCACGAGCCGCAATAAGCTTTCTCGGGCTCATAACAAGGAGCGAATAAGCTCCCTCAATTACCTGCATCGTTCTTGCAACGGCATCTTCAACAGAATGACATTTAAGTCTTTCACGGGCAATTACATAGCAGATAACCTCGCTGTCGATTGTTGTCTGAAAGATTGCGCCGCGCTGTTCAAGACTTCTGCGGATTTCAAGCGCATTGGTAAGGTTGCCGTTATGGGCAATTGAAAGCGTACCCTTTACATAACGCATAACAAGCGGTTGTGCATTTTCCAGCACAGAACCGCCTGCAGTCGAGTAACGGACATGTGAAACCGCCATTTGTCCGTTGAGAGAATCAAGAATTTTGTTGTTAAAGACCTCGGTAACAAGGCCCATATCTTTGTGATAATCAATTACACCTTCGTCAGATACAGCGATGCCGCAGCTTTCCTGTCCTCTGTGTTGGAGAGCAAGCAAGCCGTTATAACAAGCGTATGCAGGGTTAATTGTGCCGTCGCTGAATATGCCGAATACTCCGCACTCTTCGTGCAGACCTTCTTTTGCAAAATTATCGAAAGAAAATTCCAAGGTGCCACCATCCGATTAATCAAAATAACTATCCAAAGTTTAATTCACATATCTTAATTCAAAAATTCACAATGTAGTTATTATGCAAGACCTACACGCTTCATCATTTCGGCATAAGCCTCTTCAACACCGCCCATGTCACGACGGAAACGGTCTTTATCAAGTTTTTCCTGAGTATCCATATCCCAGAAACGGCATGTATCGGGAGAAATTTCGTCAGCAAGGAGAATCTTGCCCTTATATCTGCCGAACTCAATCTTGAAGTCGATAAGATCAACCTTGCACTGCTTGAAGAATTCAATCATAATCTCATTAATCTTGAAAGCCATTTCTGTGATTGTGTCGATTTCTTCCTTTGTAGCAAAGCCTGCTGCGAGGATGTGATATTCATTTACCATAGGATCGCCGAGTTCATCGTTCTTATAGCAGAATTCAAGAACAGGAGTCTTCATAGGAGTGCCTTCGGGAAGACCGAGACGCTTTGAAAGACTGCCGGCAGCTTTATTTCTTAAAATTACCTCGAGAGGAACAATTTCAACCTTCTTGAGGACTGTATCTCTGTCGTTAAGCTCTTCAACAAAGTCTGTTGCAATGCCGTGCTTTTCAAGAAGCTTGAACATAAAGTTTGACATACGGTTGTTTACAACACCCTTGCCAACGATTGTACCCTTTTTCTCGCCGTTGAATGCAGTTGCGTCATCCTTGTAGGAAACGATGCAGAGATCGGGATCTTCTGTAGAAAATACCTTTTTAGCTTTTCCTTCGTAAAGTAATTCTTTCTTTTCCATAATCAAATCCTCCATAAAGATGCGGCTTTGCGCCGTAATTAAAAAACAATACAAGATACATTATAATATATAAATCAAAAATAAGCAACCGATATGAGAATTAAAAATAAAAAATTGAATCGAATTTTTAAAAAATTGCCTGTATCAAAAAATCATGAAACAAAAATAATCTTAAACAGGGCATTTTTTACAAAAGGAAAAGGAACAACACGGCGTGTATTGCTCCTTTTAAAAAAACACGTGTAACAAGCACATTGCTTATTTTAAGTTTTCAATAAATTCATCAAAATTAGCTAACAATTACTTCAATGTATCTTTTTATCATTTATACGATACATATGTTTATACGGTTTTGTGTGATTAAAATAAAACCCATATACTTTTAACAGAAGCATATATCTTAAACCGTGTGTGCAAAATATTTCATACTCGGTTTATTCATTAAAGATATCAATTCTTGTCAAATCTTTTGTACCACTTAAATATTCCTCATACAGTGGAATACTAACAAATCGTAAATCCTCATTATTGAGACCCAGCTTCAAT
>ENA-OQIW01000019-OQIW01000019.1-human-gut-metagenome-genome-assembly--contig:-NODE-19-length-44213-cov-3.518850_pt1 | contig 44213 bp, 50 predicted proteins | sample MGYA00242586_ERZ504751 | MGnify/ENA primary metagenome ERZ504751 (study PRJEB26092, sample SAMD00036349) | human gut metagenome | host: Homo sapiens | study: EMG produced TPA metagenomics assembly of...
ATAAACAAAAGCTGGAGTATGTTTCCAAGGCGAAGATAATTTTTGATTTTTTGTTTCAATTTTTCTTAACGGAATTTTAGAATAAGACCTGATAATATAATCAAGCGTAATTCTTCTTTCCAGAACGCCGTAAACGAGTGCTGACACAAAAGAGCTGTCAACACCCGAAAGACGGTTTTCCTTTATGGCATTATTCAAAGCAATATTTGAATATGCTCCCTCATTTTCAATTTTAAGCAGCACATTCAGTGCAATATTGCGTGTGTTTGCCATTTTAATCTCCAAAATAAATTATCTTCTGCGATTGTTCGCAATTATAATTAATCTTAAAAGCTGCATAATTGCAGTAAGAGCCGCTGCAACATATGTCATTGCGGCTGCCTGAAGCACTCTCTTTGCGCCTGTGTATTCTTCACCGTAAAGAAGATCGCCGTTTCTGATTGTTTCAAGCGCTCTTTTTGATGCATTAAACTCTACGGGAAGTGTTGCGATTGTAAAGAGTACGGAAAGCGCAAACAGGATTATACCTATATAAAGAAATACAAAACCTACTCTCTGTGTAAAGCAAAAACCGACTATAATAAAAATCCAACTGAGGCTTGAACCGAGTCTTGCAACAGGAAGAATAAACGAACGGATTCTGTTAGGCAGATAATTTTCTGCGTGCTGAACTGCATGACCTGCCTCATGACAGGCAACGCCTACAGCCGCAACGGAAGTGCTGTTAAAAACCGTGTCGGAAAGTCTGATTACATTTGTTCTCGGGTCAAAATGATCTGTCATACTGCCTGCAACATGTTCAATTCTGACGCCTGTTACACCGTGCTGACGAAGAACATATTCAGCCGCCTGAGCGCCTGTCATATTTCTTGAATTTCTTATATGTGAATATTTTGAAAAAGTTGTTTTAACTTTGACCTGACAAATCAATGTTATTATAATACAAGGAACAATAAACACAAGATAGGTCATATCAAATCCGTAAAAGAAGCCCATAAATCAAACACCTTTCTGTCTGCATATTGCAGACGGGAATTTTTAACCGATTACATCGCCGACAGAAAGCCTGTGGCCGGCAAGGAATGCCTCGGCGGTCATTTTCTTTTTGCCCTCAGGCTGAATTTCACAAAGCTCAACCGACTTTTCACCGCAGGCAACAATCAGCGGTTTTGTGCTGATTACAGTTCCCGCTTTTCCGCTCTTTTCGCAGAGCAAAGAAGAATGAACCTTTATCTTTTTACCGTTAATTTCGGTTGTGGCAATCGGCCACGGATTAAGTCCTCTGATTTTATTATGCACCTCAAAGGCCGGTTTTGTAAAATCAATCAGGCAAAGTGACTTGTCAATTTTTGAAGTGTGAGTTGCAAGGCTTTCGTCCTGCTTAATCGGAGTGATTTCGCTCTTTTCAAGAGCAGAAAGTGTGTCAAGAATAAGCTCTCCGCCCATAAGAGAAAGACGGTCAAAAAGCTCTCCCGAGGTTTCGTTCACACCGATTTCCGTTTTGACAACTTTCAGAATGTCACCTGTGTCAAGTCCGACATCCATTTGCATAGCCGTTACACCGGTTTCCCTGTCACCGTTTAATACGCTCTGCTGAATAGGAGATGCGCCTCTGTATTTAGGCAAAAGCGAGCCGTGAAGATTGATGCAGCCGTACTTTGCGGAGTCAAGAACCGACTTGGGAAGAATTTTTCCGTAAGCCGCAACAACAATGACATCGGGATTATATTTATTGATAATTTCAAGAGGTTTGCCGTCCTTAAAGGTTTCGGGCTGATACACGGGAATGTTCAGCTTTTCTGCGCACACCTTGACATCGGGAGGAGTCATTATCATCTTTCTTCCCCTCGGCTTGTCGGGTTGTGTAAACACGGCACAAACCTCATGTTCCGAATTTGCAAGAGCCTTGAGTGCAGGTACGGCAAAATCGGGAGTACCCATATAAATTATTTTCATATCTTCACCTGTTTATCAGCTATTCATTTCTTCAATTTCGGCAGGAGTCAACATTCTTGTTGCAACCTGAGTAAAGAGAATTCCCTCAAGATGGTCGAGTTCGTGACAAAAAGCCTTTGCAAGCAAATCCTTGCCGTCAATAACAAATTCGTCACCGTGTCTGTCCTGAGCCTTAACCTTTACATAATCAGGTCTTACTGTGTAGCCCCACTTGCCGGGGATTGAAAGACAACCCTCAAGAGTTTCCTGCTTGCCGCTGTAAGCATGATTTTCGGGTTTACAAGCTCAATCGGACCTTCGCCGACATCAATAACCACAACTCTTCTTAAAATTCCGACCTGAGGAGCGGCAAGTCCCACTCCCTCAGCCTTGTGCAAAGTTTCAATCATATCGTCAATAAGATCTGCAAGGCGGTCATCAAACTTTACGACAGGTCTGCATTTTTTTGTGAGAACGCTGTCGCCCTCTTTTACAATTTGTCTTAAAGCCATAAATTATATCCTTTCACTAACAGGTCAGAGCGTTCATATCCGCATATGTACTGACCTTTCCATATTCCTTATTCTTTCCGAATTCTATCATAACCGCTGAGAGCAGTCCTCTGAAATCACGGTTATTTTTACATTTTATTATAAGTTTATATCTGAATTTGTTGCTCACTTTCACAACATTTGCAGGTGACGGACCGAGTATTCTCAAAGGCATGGCAGGGTATTCGCTTCTTGCGTGACTGACAAAGCACTGCAAAAAGCTGTTAGCTGCTTTCATTGTAAGCTGCTGTTTTTCACCCGAAAAGCCGATAAGACAGATATCCGCAAAAGGCGGATAAAGCATTGCTTTTCTGACCTGAATTTCGGTGCTGTAAAAGGCAAGATAATCCTGCCTTGCCGCCATAGAGATTATGAGGTTGTCGGGAGTGTAGGACTGAATAACAGCCATACCCTTTGACGCACCTCTGCCGCTTCTGCCGACTACCTGAGTTAAAAGAGAAAATGTTCTTTCGTAGCTTCTGTAATCATCGGCATACAGCATATAGTCAGTGTTGAGGACCCCCACAAGCGTCACATTGGGAAAATTAAGTCCCTTTGCAACCATTTGTGTTCCCACAAGAATATCGTACTTACCGTCTGCAAATGCCGTTATCATCTTTTCATAGGATGATTTTGAAGATGTTGCGTCGGTATCCATACGCAATATTCTTGCATCGGGAAAAAGCTCTGAAATTTCACTTTCAGCCTTTTGAGTGCCGGTTCCGCCAAATCTTAAAGATTTGCTGTGGCAGGACGGACATTCTTCCGTGTAAGGCACGGAATATCCGCAGTAGTGACACATCATTCTGCGGTTGGCGCTGTGATATGTGAGCGATATTGAACAGTTGGGACACACAACAGGTTCACCGCACATTCGGCAGGTTACAAAGGTGTTGTATCCCCGTCTGTTTAAAAGCAGAATTGACTGCTTGTTATTTTCAAGATTATAGCGCAGATTTTCAAGCAGGGTTTCGGAAAATCCCGTTACATTGCCGTTTTGCTGTTCAACATTCATGTCTGCGACAACAACCTTCGGCAAAACCGCATCGCCGTATCTCTCAGTGAGCGTGTTAAGCGAATATCTTCCGTTTTTTGCGTAGTAATATGATTCAACCGACGGAGTTGCCGAGCTTAAAACAAGCAAGGCATTATCGTAGCTGCATCTGAATTTTGCGATTTCTCTTGCATGATATCTGGGGGAGCTTTCAGACTTATAGCTGTACTCCTGTTCCTCGTCCATTATGATAAGACCGACTTTTTCAAACGGAGCAAACACGGCACTTCGTGTTCCTATAACGATTTTTGCAAGACCTTTTTTTACACGCTTGTATTCATCAAGCCTTTCACCGAGTGAAAGTGCGCTGTGAAATACGGCAATCTGCTCGCCGAAACGCTTTGAAAAGGTTGAAACAAACTGCGGTGTAAGCGAAATTTCAGGCACCATAACGATGATTCCCTTGTTATCGTTTATTACACGCTCAATCAGTTTCATAAAAACGCTTGTTTTTCCCGAACCTGTAACACCGAACAAAAGGCTTGTATGCGGTTTTGAATCGGCATATTCGGCATAGAGGTTATCGCAGGCTGTCTGCTGTTGTTCTGACAACGCAACAGGGGCAAGACTTTCGTCCTTCGTTCTGTCCTCAATACGGAACACTTCTTCGTCATAGTAGTAGATAAGACCTTTTTTATAAAGTGCGTCCGTAACGCCTGTTGTGACACCCGTGAAGTAACAAACCTCTTTAACGGAAGTTCCGCCTGTCATTTTGATAAGGTCGAGAACGGCTTTCTGCTTTTCGGTAAGCTTGATATTGTCGCTGTCGGCAAGTTCGGTCGGAGCAGCCATTTTCATAACCGCATCCGAAACCTTTCTGAAAGCCTCATCTGATTTGTAAAGATAGCCCGACTTTACCATATCTTCAAGAATAACCGTGTTATCTAATCCGAAATCGTCAAGAATTTTATCGGACTTTACGGCTTTTCTTTTTGAATGAAGGTAAGCAAAAATTCTTTGCTGTTCCTCGGAAAGCTCTTCTTCATCTACACCCTCACGAACACCGTAAAGCGTTGTGATTTTGTAATTTATACCCGCAGGAAGCATTGTTTTTACCGCATCATAATAGGTGCAGAAATAATGCTCTTTCATAAACTCGGCAAGCTTCAAAAGTTCTTTTGACAGGACAGGTTCGTCATCAAGAACGGAACAAATGCTTTTGAGCTTTTCAACCGGAATGTCATCACTCACGGGAGAAAGCTCAAAAATTATTCCCTGTTTCTTTTTGTTGCCTCTGCCGAACGGAACGAGAACCCTTTTGCCGACCTGAACTAAATTGGTAAAGGCAGACGGTACAAGGTAGTCAAATAATTTGTCGAAAACATATGTTGTGTTTTCAACGGCAACTTTGACTGTTAAATCAGAGTTCATCTTCGTCAGGCTCAAGAATGTTGATTTCATGACCTTCGATTTCCTTGATTGCGATAAGAACAGGCTTATCCTCTGTTACAATCTGTTCCTCTTCAAAAGTCTGAGTAATTTCTCTTGCTCTTTTTGCAACGCCTACAACAAGTGCGTACTTACTCTGCTTACCCTGTAATAATGAATCCACATCAACTTTATGCATAATAATTCTCCTCTTAAAATATTTTATGTTAATTTTCTTTGTATATTATTTAATGAGGTTTTCATCCTCTTTATGAAGAATATTGAGAACCTCATTTATTGCTGTTTCAAGGTCGCCGTTTACCACATTGTACTTATATCTGTCCTTGTAGCTGATTTCCTCGGCAGCCTGTGCAAGCCTTTTCCGAATAGTTTCTTCATCCTCTGTACCTCTTCTGCGAAGCCGTCTTTCAAGCGACTCCATTGAAGGCGGAAGAATGAAAATACTGAGAATGTCGGGATATTTGTCAAGAATCTGAAGTCCGCCCTTGACCTCAATCTCAAGCAGAACATCATAACCCTTATTGAGCATATCTTCAACCTGCTTTTTAGGTGTGCCATAGAGATTACCGCAAAACTCTGCGTGTTCAAGATAGCCGTCTTTTTTCAGAACATCGTTGAACTGTTCTCTTGTCAAAAAGTTATAATGAACCCCGTCAATCTCTCCCTCTCTCGGTTCTCTTGTTGTGTTTGAAACCGAAAGACGGATATTTTTGTCACGGTCAAGAAGTTCCTTGATTATTGTACCCTTGCCTACACCCGATGAACCGGTAAACAAAATAAGATTTCCTTTTCTGTTAATGCTCATCCTTGTTTTCCTCACTTTCGTCCGTTCTGTTCTGAATTGCCTCACATGAAATTGCCGAGAGAATAACATGATTATTCTCGGCAACAATCACCGATTTGCATTTTCGTCCGCAGGTTGCGTCAATAAGCAGATTGTTCTGTTTTGCATCCTGAACAATTCGCTTTACGGGAGCAGAGTCCGGAGCAACTACTGCAACAATCTTGTCGGAGCTGACAAGATTACCAAAACCGATATTAATAAGCTTCATCTGTTCACCTTATTCGATATTCTGAACCTGTTCACGGATTTTTTCAATCTCACTCTTGATGTCAACAACCTTATGTGCAAGAATTGCATCCTGAACCTTTGAACCGATTGTATTTGACTCACGGTTCATTTCCTGAATGATAAAGTCAATTTTTCTGCCGACAGGCTCGTCATATTCAAGGAACTTTGAAAGCTGGTCAAAGTGGCTGCGAAGTCTTACGGTTTCCTCCGCAACGGCTACCTTATCCGCAAACACGGCAACCTCTGTGAGAACCCTCTGCTCGTCAACCTTGACATCATTTTCAGCAAGCGTCTGCTTGATGCGTTCCATAAGTCTTTGTTCATACTCGGCAACAGTCTGCGGAGAACGCTCCTCAATTTCACCAACAACAGAAAGAATTGTGTTGGCTCTTGAAAGAATGTCCTCTTTCATCTTCTCGCCCTCAGCTTCACGCATTGCTACAAAAGCGTCAACGGCAATTTTTGCCGCTGAAAGGACATCGGCAGTAATCTGATCCTCGTCCTCAGGCGCTTTGTGAACCGTGAAAACATCGGGAAAGCGTGAAAGTGAAACTGTTGAAACATCATTCGGAATATCGTACTTTTCGCTGATTTCCTTAAAAGCGTTGATATATCCCGAAACAAGCTGATGATTAACAGTTACATCACAGGGTTCTTCATCGGACGCACCGATTGATACAAACATATCAATCTTGCCTCGTGAAACCCTTGAATTTACATAGTTTTTAAGTTTGTCGTCAAGAAACCCGTAACTTCTTGGGGTTCTGCAGGAAAATTCAAAATAGCGGTGATTCACGCTTTTGATTTCAACGGTAATCTCCCGACCGTTGATAACGGTTTCACATCTTCCGAAACCCGTCATAGATCTGATCATTTCAAAAACTCCCTTCGTAAAATTATATTTTCGGCATTTAAGCTTTATTTTTTATATTTACATCAAATTTATCGGCATTTATTTTCTACAACATAGATTATAGCACCACAGGCGATATTTGACAATGGAGTTATTACAAAACTGTAATAACTTTTTTTATTTACATCACAAAGGTGTGTGTGATATACTTAATAAGATAATTATACTTTATTGACAAAGGAATGATATTAATGTCAGGACATAACAAATGGAGTACAATCAAGCAGAAAAAAGGTAAGAACGATGCCGCAAGAGCTAAAGTATTTACAAAAATCGGCAGAGAACTTATTGTTGCAATCAAGGATGGCGGAAGTGCCGATCCTTCCGTTAACTCAAAACTCAAGGATTGTATTGCAAAAGCAAAGGCTGCAAATGTACCTAACGACAACATTGAAAGAATCATCAAGAAGGCGTCAAGCGATGCAGATTCAACAAACTACGAGGCTGTTACATATGAGGGCTACGGTCCAAGCGGCGTTGCCGTAATTGTTGAGGCGCTTACAGACAACAGAAACAGAACAGCAGGCGAAGTAAGACATTACTTTGATAAATTCGGCGGCAATATGGGTACACAGGGCTGTGTAAGCTTTATGTTCTCAAAGAAGGGCGTTCTCGTTATTGAGCGTGAGGACCTTGAAAAGGATGAGGATACCGTGATGAGCGATGCTCTTGAGTGCGGTGCATCAGACTTTGAGGCTGACGATGATGTATTTACAATTTACACAGAAACAGATGATTTCGGCACTGTAAGAGATGAGCTTGAAAAGCTCGGCTACACATTCGTTTCTGCTGAAATTGAAATGGTTCCAAGCACATATACAAAGCTTGAGGACGAAGAAACTGCAACTAAGATGCAGAAAATGCTTGATATGTTCGAGGATAACGATGATATCCAGAATGTATGGCACAACTGGGAAATGGACTGATAAAGTTTATTTCTTACAAAATTAATTAAACCGCTCCGATTGGGGCGGTTTTTGTTTTGTCAATTTTTTTGTCTTGAAATTAAGACAAGGTCACGATTATCTGCTTCGCCGTCAAGGTTAAAATCGGCGGCTTTGAGATATGCACCGTCTAATTCTGCATTATCACAGAGGTGTTTTTGCAAAAGCGTGACATCCTTTGAATTTACATTGCCCTCGCCCGTCACATCTCCGCAAACTGCAATGACATAAGTCTTTGAATCTATAACGGCAGTAAATCCTGTTTTCAGCTTTCCGCTCTTTGCAAGAATACCGTCCGCCTTATATACATTTTCGGCAGAAGTTTTGTTTTTGAAATCGGCAACGGTTTCTCCGCTGTAAATCCCGTAAACTATCCCGTCAGAAAACAGGTATTCGGAATTATTCGGTTGAATATCTGATTTAGAAGAATTGTGATTGTCATTACTGCCGTCATTGCCATTTGTTTTCTTTTCTTCAAAATCACCCGAGCCAAATACCTGAACCGTTCCGTTATCAAGCAAAGCAGCACATTGCTTTTTGTAAGATACAACAGCCGTTGCTCTGTCGGGAATTGACACGCTTTTTGTTTTTTCGGATGTTTTCAGATTAAGTCGATAATTCACGGCAGAATATACTTTTCCGTCAGATACCGAAACATTTTCTGTTGTGGCATTTGAAACATAATTCCTTGAATTATCTGACAGCGAAACAATAAACCCGTCTTCGTTTATAACTCTGTTTATCCCTGCGTTATAAATATTTTTAAGTTCACCTGTATCGGCAACATAGGTTGATGACGATTGCGAGAGCTTGTAAATTGAACCGTCACAAAGTCTTGCGTATGACTTTCCGTTATTATTAAAAACCTCGTTTACATTGTCTGAAAAAGTTATTTTCGACTTTTTATCAGATGAAAAATCCCTGCACGCAACATAAGATTTCAGGCTGTCGGTCTTGATATAGTAAATGCGATTATCGGTTACCGAAAAGGAATTGGTCATAAAATTTTCGTCAACAAAAGTGTTCTGTGAAACATTTCCGTTATCAAGATTAAGAGAATACACTGAATATTTGTTAGTGAAAGCATCGTCAAAAACAAGTGCATAAGTGTAGTTTCCGCTCTGTGACACACTTCTTATCCGACCGCCGACAGAAAAATTGTATGCAGAAAAATCGGGCACAAGCCTTGCTGAAAACACTATATTTCCCGAAAATGCGCACACAAATCCGCCCTTGCCGTTGCTGTCACTTTTTACAGACGAACAAGCGGCAAGGTCAGTCAGATTGTATTCATCATACGCACGGCTTCTGCACACACCGAGAAGTGTGATAAGCATAACAGCCACAGCAAGGGAAATCAGTCGTTTCATAGCCTGTACCCGATTAAATTAATTTAAAACAAAAGGGCATCCTTTCGGATGCCCACAAAAGTTCTGATTATTCAGCAGCTTCTTCAGACTTAGCAGGTGCCTGCTCGTCTTCAGGAAGAAGTGCACGCATTGAAAGGCTTACACGCTTCTTGTCGAAGTCGATTGCAGTAATCTTAGCTTCAACAACATCGCCAACCTTAAGTACATCAGCGGGCTTTTCAATTCTCTTATTTGCAATCTGAGAAATATGGATAAGACCGTCAATGCCGGGGATGATGTTTGCGAATGCACCGAATGTTGTAAGACCGACGATTGTAGCCTTAACAACTGTTCCCTCGGGATAGTTTTTCTTGAGGATTTCCCACGGATTGTCTTCAGCATTCTTGAAGCCGAGAGAAATCTTCTTTGTTTCCTCATTGATATCCTTTATGTAAACATCAACTGTATCGCCTACATTAACAACTCGCTCGGATGCTTAATGTGTGTCCATGAAAGCTCTGAAATGTGAATCATGCCGAACACGCCGCCAAGGTCAACAAATGCGCCGTAGCTTGTAAGTGACTTAACAACGCCCTTGTAACGCTTGCCAACTTCGCAGGTTTTCCAGAATTCTTCACGCTGAGCAGCTCTCTGCTCCTTGAGTACGCTGCGGATTGAACCGATAGCTCTTCTGCGTCTGCCGTTCTGTGAAACTTCGATAAGTCTGAAATCAACATCCTGACCTACGAGGTCTTCAAGGCTCTCTTCACGAGTTGCTGTTGCCTGTGATGCAGGGATAAAGATTCTTGAGCCGTTGTAAAGAACGATTACGCCGCCCTTAACTGCCTCAGTAACCTTGCCGGAGAGAACCTCCTGTGACTCTGCCTTTTCTTTTGAGCTCTTCCCAACCCTTCTGTGCATCTACTCTGCGCTTTGAAAGCATGATAGTGCCTTCCTGATCATTGGTCTTCATAATAAGAAGCTCAATAACATCGCCTACTTTAACTACATCTTCGGGTCTTGCGTTAGGATCGTTTGAAAGCTCTGAAGCAGGAATAAAGCCTGTCTGCTTTCTGCCGACATCTACCTGAACTTCGTTGGGAGCTATGCTCAGAACTGTGCCCATTACCCTCTCGTTTGTATTAAAGTTTTTGAGGGACTCCTCAAGCATCTCCTCAAAAGATGGTTCCAAATTTGTTTCACCGGATTTTACTTCACTCATTGTATCCAGTACCTCCTTTATTATCCTTGCAGGCGTTGAAGCACCCGCAGTTACGCCGATTGATTCGGCAACCGAAACCTTGTTTAAATCAAGCTCAGCAGCGGTTTCAATGAGAACCGTGTTCTCACACTGTCTTTTGCATATATCAAAAAGCTTTCCCGTATTGGAGCTGTGCCTGTCACCGATTACAACCATAAAGTCGGATTCGGCGGCAATCTGAGAAGCTTCGGTTTGCCTAACTTGCGTAGCATTACATATTGTATCAAATATTTTTGCATTTGTACATAGCTTTTTTATCTTTTTTACACATTTTTTCCATTCTTGTGTGTCAAATGTTGTCTGTGCGACAATTTGCACCTGTTTATTATTCTCTTTTAGAATATTTGGCAATAAATCATCAAGCTCTTCCTCGTTATTAAATGTGTAACAATCACTTGCACAATGACCTATTATACCGCAAACCTCGGGATGATTTTTATTTCCTGCAATCAAAACAACATCATTTTCAGGGTTTGTGTTTGATACAATCTTGTGAATTTTTTTAACAAAAGGACACGTTGCGTCCTCAAAGTTAATTCCTCTTTTTACAAGAGAATCAATAACGCTTTTTTCAACTCCGTGTGAACGGATTACAAGCGTTGTATCGTCAGTAAGCTCGTCAACTGCTTTAACGGGAGTGCATCCTCTTTCTTCAAGCTCGTGAACCATTTCCATATTGTGGATAATAGGTCCGAGGGTTGCAACCTTTATTCCTTTTTCAAGCAGTTCATTTACGATATTGATTGCACGGTTGACGCCAAAGCAGAATCCTGCAGAATCAGCCTTTTTTATACTCAATTAAATCCTGCTCCCTCATTCTTTTGATTTCGTCCATGATCATGGTTGTTGCACCTTTAAGTTCCCGTCTTCCGCTGTCCGGAGTAAGTCCGAGCTTTTCGGGTGTAAGAGGTTTGCCGAAGTGGATAACTCTCTTTGCAAATGTATGCTTTTTGTTGCCTACAATTGTGATGCAGGCGGGCACAACAGGGACCTGCATCTGCTGTGCAACAAGAGCGCATCCGCTGCGGGGACGCATAAGTTCGCCTGTTTTGGAACGACCGCCCTCAATAAAGATTGTCATAATCTCGCCGTCACGGATAAGATCTTCGCCTGTCTTGATAGCCTTGCCGTCACCTGCACCCCTTTCAACGGGGAATGCACCGAGCGCACGGATTAACGCACCGAAGAATTTATTTTTAAAAAGTTCAATTTTTGCCATAAAAAACAGTCTGCGCTTTTTCTGTGACAAACCGAGAAGAACCGGATCTGAATTTGATATATGGTTACTTGCAATAATCATGCCTCCCACAAGCGGAAGCGGCTCTTCAATTATAGTTTTATATCTGTACAAAAGTTTGAAAACAGGCTTGCAGACAGCTTTGCCGACTGCATAAAGTACCTTTGACTGACCCATCAGATATTCTCCTTTATAACGGAAATTATTTTTTCAACCGACTGCTCAAAATCAAGCTCTGTTGTGTCAACGGTAACGCAACCCTCGGCAGGCTTGAGCGGAGCTGTTTTGCGGTGAGTATCGTTGTAGTCACGGGTTATTACATCGTTTAAAATGTCGTCGTATTTTACATCCATACCTTTTCAACAAGTTCCTTATATCTTCTTTCGGCTCTTGCCTCGGGGGACGCTGTAAGAAAAATTTTAACCTGTGCATCAGGCAGCACAACCGTGCCGATATCTCTGCCGTCCATAATTACATCATGCGTCTTTGCCATATTTCTCTGCAAATCAAGAAGATATGCTCTTACAATCGGTACGGCAGAAATTTTTGACGCCATCATTGATGCCTCCGGAGTTCTGATGAGTCCGGACACATCTTCGTTGTCAAGCAGAACAATCTGCTCGCCCTTTTCATTGAATGTTAGGTCAACTGTGATTTTTGAAAGCAAATTCTTTACCGCATTTTCATCTTCGGGAGCTACGGAATTTCTTGTTGCCGACAGACCGATTGTGCGATAAAGCGCTCCTGTATCAACATAAATACAGTCAAGTGCCTTTGCAACTCTTTTTGCAATTGAGGATTTGCCTGCCCCTGCAGGACCGTCCAAAGCGATTGCTATTGACATAAATTACATCCTTTCAATCAAATATATTATGTATAATCAAATCAGATATATGCACTGTTTTCTCCGGCAAGCCGTCCTGTACTCCATGCAATCTGGAGATTAAAACCGCCTGTGTAGGCGTCGCAGTCGATTACTTCACCTGCAAAATACAGGCCGCTTACAAGCTTGCTTTCCATGGTTTTCGGGTTGATTTCGGAAGTTTTTACACCGCCTGAGGTTATGATTGCCTCCTCAATCGGTCTGAAGCCGCTGATTTCAACCGTAAAGCATTTGAGAATTTCACAAAGAGCGTGTCGCTCCTCTTTTGTAATTGAATTACACTTTTTGTCAAAGGGAACTCCCCAGCGTTTGAGAACGGGAACTATGATTTTTCTCGGCAAAAGCTTTGAAAATGCGTTTGAAACATCACGGTTTGAATTCTCTTTGAAATCGTTCTGAATACGCCTGTCGAGGTGTTCAAAATCAAGTGCCGGCTTGAGGTCAATTTCCGCAATATAACGGTCGGGCTGAATATCACGGATGTGCGAGCTTGCCGATAAAATCATCGGACCACTCATTCCGAAATGTGTAAAAAGCATTTCGCCGAAGTCGCTGTAAACAGTCTTTTTACTGTTCTTATCAACTATTCTGAGCGCAACATTTTTGAGGGCAAGTCCCTGCATATCCTTGCATTGTTTATCACCGGAGGTAAACGGCACGAGCGACGGCTTAAGCGGAACAATTGTGTGTCCTGCCTGTTTTGCAAGTGTATAGCCGTCACCTGTTGAGCCCGTAAGCGGATAGCTTTTACCGCCGCAACATATAATTACGCTGTCGGCATAGTAGGTGTTTTCTTCACACTTAACACCTATAACGGCACCATTCTCAAGAATAAGAGCGTTTGCCGTATCACACACGATTTTACAACCCGATTCAACGGCATAATCATGCATTGTATCAACAACATCAACCGATTTGTCGGATGCGGGGAACACACGATTTCCCCTTTCGGTCTTTGTTTTAAGTCCTTTGGATTCAAAAAATTCGATTGTATCCTCGGGAGTAAATGCATTGATTGCAGAATAGAGAAATCTTCCGTTTACGGGAACATTATTGATAAAAGTCTGCACATCGCAGTTATTGGCAAGGTTACACCTACCTTTGCCCGTTATCATAATTTTCCTGCCGACACGCTTGTTCTTTTCGATTATCGTAACTGATGCACCATAGAGCGCCGCAGTTGCACCCGCCATAAGTCCTGCTGCACCTGCTCCGATTACCACAACTTTTTTACTTATCATCATCTTCTATATTACCCATTATTTCTCTGTCACGGTTGGTGTAAACTCCGTCACGGTTCCACACAAGTTCAAGTCTGCGGAATGTGTCGGAAACTCATCCTTCTTTTTAAGCTACGGTTGCAACAATAAGAGCGTTGATAAGGCTTAACGGTGCAACGAGTGAGTCTACAATTGACGCCATATCGCTTCTTGCAATAAGCACGGAATCAGCACTCTGAACAAGAGGAGAAACCATACTGTCCGTGATTGCAATTGCGTGAGCGCCTCTTGAACGGGCAAAGTCCATTGCCTCAACCGACATTGAACTGTAACGGGGAAATGAAATACCGATCATAACATCTTTGTCGGTGATTCTGAAAATCTGTTCAAAGGTTTCGGTTTGACTGCCGCTTGTGATAACACGCACATTGTCAAAAATCATTTCAAAATAGTATGCAAGGAAATTTGCGATTGCGGCTGTTGAACGCACACCGAATATGTAAATACGCTCTGCCTTGCAAATTTCATCAACTGCACGGGCAAAATCCTCATGAGATGTTTCTTCAATTGTTCTGCGGATTTTATCAATATCCTGATTAAGAACGCTGTCAAGCACATTGTCGTTGCCGATACGGTTTGAGGTAACTTCAATACGCTGAACAGATGTGAGCTTGTTGCGAATCATCTCCTGCATTGCTTTTTGAAGCTTAGGGTAGCCGTCATAGCCGAGCTCGGTTGCAAAACGAACAACCGTACTCTCGCTGACTCCGACAGTTTCACCAAGCTTTGATGCGGTCATAAATGCCGCCTTATCGTAATGCTCTTCAATAAAAAGAGCAATTCTTTTTTGTCCCTTTGAGAGGGAATTCATCATTAAATCTATTCTTGTGAGCAAATGAGTAATCATTTTTTAATATCTCCCGTTATAAATAGTAAAACAGACACACTGTCTTAACCAATTCATTTTAACACAAGAACTTGCAATTTACAATAAGATATAAATTAAATTATTGTAAATTTTACAAAATTATGAAATATGCGTTGGTTTATGTTGCAATAATAAATGTTGTATGGTAAAATTGTTTAACAGAAAGCAAATGACGGAGTTGATAAAAATGATAGCAGTTATTGATTACGGCGCAGGCAATATCCGCAGTGTTTACAAAGCGTTAAAGCATATCGGCTGTGACTGCGTGATTACAAGAGATAAAGACGAAATTATGAATGCAGACGGTGCTGTTTTGCCGGGTGTCGGTTCGTTTGGCGATACAATGGACACAATGAATTCATACGGCATTAAAGACACGGTTATTGAGTACATAAACAGTGAAAAACCGTTTTTAGGCATTTGTCTTGGACTTCAGCTCCTCTTTCCCGAAAGTGAAGAAAGTCCGAATGTAAAAGGTCTTTCGGTTTTTGACGGTACAATCACAAAGATTCCGTCAGGCGAAGGCTTAAAGATTCCGCACATCGGTTGGAACAGCCTTAAAATCAATGAAAAGAGCAGACTTTTCAAAGGCATCGAACAGAATGCATACGTTTATTTTGTTCACTCATATTTTTTGAACGCAAGCGACAGGAGCATTGTTTCGGCTCAGACGGAATACGGTGTTACGATTGACGCCGCTGTTGAAAAAGGCAATGTTTTTGCAACTCAGTTTCACCCCGAAAAAAGCGGCAAAACGGGACTTAAAATTCTCAGAAATTTTGCTGACATTGTAAAAGGCAGGGAGGAATAAATATGTACGCAAAAAGAATAATTCCATGTCTTGATGTAAAAAACGGCAGAGTTGTAAAAGGTATGAGTTTTGTAAATCTTGTTGACGCAGGCGATCCCGTTGAATCTGCAATGCAGTATGACAAACAGGTGCTGACGAGCTTGTATTTCTCGACATTACCGCATCAAGCGATTCAAGAAACATCACCATTGACATGGTTGAAAAGGTTGCAAATTCAATTTTCATTCCGTTCACGGTCGGCGGCGGTATCAGAAGCGTTGAAGATTTCAATGTTCTGCTCAGAGCCGGCGCAGACAAGGTGTCCGTAAATTCAGCCGCTGTTCATCGTCCCGAACTCATCAGCGAGGCGGCATATAAATTCGGCAGTCAGTGCGTTGTTGCCGCTATAGATGCCAAAAGAAACGGTGACAGCTGGGAAGTTTATGTGAACGGCGGAAGAACTCCTGTCGGTATGGATGCAATTGAATGGGCTGTAAAATGTGAAAAACTCGGTGCGGGAGAAATTCTCCTTACAAGCATGGACGAGGACGGTCAGAAAAAAGGCTATGACATTGCACTTACAAGGGCAGTTTCCGAAAAGGTGAACATTCCCGTAATTGCAAGCGGCGGTGCGGGCGCACTTGAGCATTTTTATGATGCTTTTACAGAAGGCAAGGCTGACGCAGTTCTTGCGGCATCACTTTTTCACTTTGGTGAAATTCCGATTCCCGAACTTAAAAAATATCTCAACAAAAAAGGAATTCCCGTAAGGCTTTAATTTACATACAAGGTTTATACAAAAGGCGGTTATGCAGAATATGCACAACCGCCTTAAAAGTTTTTAAGATTAAATTTTATCGTTTAAGCAAGATTAACTACGATTTTCTGAATCAATGTTGCATCTGTAATCTCAATAATGCCGTTACCGTTTACATCGGCAATCTTCATTGTTTCTGCGTCAAAATCTTCAAGCTTTACGATGTATTTCTGAACAAGTGTTGCATCAGCAACAGTTACACTGCCGTCACGGTTAACATCGCCTTTGAGAGTTTCAACCGATGAAGAAGAACCTACGACGAATGTCTTTGTTGACTCTGCCTTGTTGCCGTTTGCATCAACTGCAACCACACCGATTGAATATGTGCCGTCAGCCGACGGAGTCCATACACATGAATCTGTGTTTGAGTTCTGAACTGTTTCACCGTTAACTGTGAATGAATAAGTTACATCACCTGTAGCGTGATAGCTTTCTGCCAAAAGGGTAACAGGTGTGCCTGCACTCTGTCCCGAATTAAGGTTTGCACCGAAGTTAACTTCAAACGGAGCTTCGTTTACTTCTGTGTCGGGAAGAAGCGCACCGATTCTTGCAAGCGGAACTGTGATATTGTCAATATCTTCTTTCTCGTGTGAGGTTGAAGGATCGTAGCTGTACTCAAGATTTGCCTGATCAAGCATTGAGGGATCATGCGGAAGTGTATCCATACCCGATGTGCCGTATGTGAGAATCTGCATTGCACCGATACCCTGTGTTTCAATGTAGCTGCGGTCAATACCTAAAGTATTGAGCGGAACTGCAATTTCGTAAACATAGCCGTATGAGTTCTTGTAACCTTCATCGAAGAAGTCAACCCAGTTTGAGTTCATATCGAGGTTATCTCCTGATACTCTTGAACCTTTGGAGCGTTGATACCGAAGAGTGATGTACTCTTTGTTCCGTTAGCGTATTTGATTTTAAATCCGTTTTTATTATCCTGAGCCTGAAAGCTTGTTACACCGATTGGAATTCTTGTGTCATAGTTGAACATATATGTTCCGTCTGTGTCCTGAGTATCCGCCTTGAAGATTGAAGCACCGCCGTTTGAGTTGTTGGAGTCAAATGCAACAAGTGTGTCTATATGAGTTGTAAAGCCTGTGCCTCCGTCTTTTGCAGTGCCGTTTGTGCAACCCCATACGAACGGATTGGTATACACAGAACCGTCCTTGTTTGTACCTACTGCCTTGCCTGTTGCCTGCTTTGCAGGGTCAATTGACAGAGCAAGATACATAGGAATACTGTTTCTCCAAGGACGAGCCTCATTTGATGCGGCAAAGTTGTCCTCGGGAGAAGTTATGTATGTTGTGTTAGCCAGTTCAATCAGAAAATAAAGATTATCGTCGTCCCATGCACTGTAGAGAGCATAAGCATCCCACGGCTGTTCATGCATTGAAGAAGGCATATAAACTCGGGGATCATCGTTTGCAACACCCTGAGCAATAATCATTGAGCTGTCCCAGTCGCTTAAATCACCGTCAACAGAGATTGTCTTATGCTTGCCGAGCTGCATTTCAGGGTTTGTGCCGTAATAGCCGCCCTCAGGCTCTGTTGTGTGGCCGTCTGATTTAGCGGAGAAAGTTGTCTTTGACGCTGTAAAAGTCTTTTTGAAGGTATATGTCTGCTCCGTTTCAACCCCGTCTGCACCTGTTGCATAAAGTGTAAGCGTAACTTTTGAATTGCCGATTTTGCCCTCACCGACTTTTACCGAATCACCGTTTGCAAACTCTTTCTTAGCTGAACCGTCAACTGAGTAATAGCCCTTGTCGGCATTCTTTAACGCAAGCTTTACATCAAGTGATTCTGTTGAAAAAGCCGTATTGTTTGCTGTAAGTGTGTAACCGTAAGCGTGATCATCAGGCTTGCCGTAATCAATCCACTGCTTTTCGGCTGTGAGCATTTTACATTCGCCGGCTTTGAGTGAAAGACCTGCTGCCTCAGGATACTGCTCCTTGCCATTGCCTTTTTCAAGACCGTTGTTGAAGATGATTTTTTCCGATTTAAAAGAAGACGCAAAGCTTGCCTTATAAAGACCGCTGTCCTCTTTTGTCATAAGCTCTCCCGGCCATTCGGCATTTTCCTTTGTGCCGTATGCGTAAACATAAACATCCTTCCATCCGTACTTTGAGTTGTCAAAGTACACCTCTGAACCTGACGATGTTGCTGCCGAAACACCACCTGCCGACACGACAAGTGCTGAAAGCACCATGAGTGCGGCAAGAATAATGCTCGTGATTTTTCTTGTTCTTTTCATTTTGATTCCTCCATTTCATAATCGTGGTATGCGATTGCTTTTATTATAGCATTTTGCACTTGTTTTTTCAATTCATTATCACATTTTTGTTTCTTTGTACAAGTTATTGTGCAGAGTTTTGTAGACTTAATTAAATAAAGCTTATTTTTGACTATGTCGCAACATATTTTAACCATAAAAAATCCGCTGACATAAACTGTCAGCGGATTTAATGTTTTGCAAAAACAATATTTAAATAATCAGTTTTCTTTTCTGTAGAAAGGTTCAACACCCTTTACTGCATTTTTTGCAAAATCCATTGAATACGGCATCATTGAAAGCTGGATTTCATCGTCAAGGAACGGATTTGCAACCTTGCTGATTGCATCGAATGTGCTTTCCATATCACCGAAGAAATCAACCACAATGAAGTAGCTCTTTTGACCGTTCTGCTCAATCAAGCGAAGATATGCGGCATTTACTGTCGGCTCTGTGCTGAAATGATTAATAAGAGCAGCCATAAGATCAATCGGATATTCTTTAGGCTCGCCGAGACTGATTGGTGAACCCGGTTCGATTGTCTGATTTTTGAGTTTCATATAGTCCTTCTGCTGTTTGAAAGAATGAACCATCTGTTTCGGGAATGTTACGCTCTTTCCGAAAGGATTGATTACAAAGCCCTTTACATCAGCCTGAGGATCCATTACCATCTGGGCAATGCTGTCAAAATCTGTAACAACCTTCTGTGCATTTTGAGTGTCTTTCCACTTGAAAAGTTCGTCTGTGTCCGTAAATACACCGAAAAACTTTTCTTTGTTGCCGTTTTCAAGAAGTCTGAACTGAACCTGGGTTGACTGCTGCATAACAGTCTGACCGTTGGTTGTCTTAGCCTCTGTCTTTGGTGTTACCTTTGCAGGGAGAATGAACTTCGCCTTCATAACCTCATCAATCATCTTGTTGATGTTTTCGGTTGTGTTGTCATCCTGCATCTTTTCAATAGCGGCTACGAGGTCTGGATTCTTGATTTCCTCTGCCGGCACTTTGCTTCCTTCCATTTTTGCGCCTTTAAGTTCGCTCATGCTTTGTTACCTCCGTTATTCTGCTGTATAATTTTTGTCGGGAAATACTGCAAATCGTCGGATACTTCACCGTCAAAGAAAATAATATTCGGTGAATTCAAATCTCTTTTGATTACGCAGTCGTAAGTTCCGTCTTTTTCTTTTTGTTTCTGCACCGATGTGTGGTTTTGCATTACAGACATCGGTGCAAGCATAGCATAAAATTCATCTTTTACATATAAGTGAATTCAAGTCTTTCGTAAGTTTTGACGCCTTCGGCATTTTCCGCACGAAGCTCAAGCTTTGAAACATCGCTGTCACCATGCTTGATTGTTACTTTGTCACCGTCTTTGTACGAAACAGCCTTTCCGCCGTCAAGGGAATATGTGGCATTATCTGTGTTTGAACAGGTGAGAGTTACCTCGTATGTATCATCGCTGTATGTAAACTCTGTTTTTGAGTCAACACCAACACTTGCAGGTCTTGCATATTCAGTGTATCCCTCATTATAAAGAACCACAACTGAATTTTCAGGGATATCCGTATCACAGGTAATCTTACCGTTTTTAACAGTATATTCGGTTTTGCGGTCAACACGGTCAACATATGTTCCGTCAGCAAGATTTGTTTCAAAATCAACCTTGAGAGCATCGTTTGTATTGACAATTACAGCTCCCTTTGTGCCTCTTTCAATCATAAGAGCAGTTGAGTCAAGGTTAGGATTAACGAGATTTTCATCTTCACCTTTCATTGCTGTTCTGAAGAAATTCACTGCGGAAACACGGTTATCCTTGTACATATCGTCACCCTGTGTGCCGATTCGGTTCATGCCCCATGAATTGTCGATTGAGCTGTTATACGGACGGTCAAAGAAGAGCGGTGTTCCGTCTTTTCTTGCCGTGATTATTGCCCAGCCGAGGACAACCTGTTCACTGTCGATATTGTTGTATGTGCAGTCATTGATGTAGTTATCGTGGGATTCAACCCATGTTACGATATTCGGGTCTGCATTGCCAATCCAATAATCAGACACAACTGCCGTGTCGATATTGCCGCTTGCAATTCCCGAACGAATTTTACTGCCGTAGGTGCTTGATGTGGTTCTGCCGATTTCTTTTATATAGTCGGCAAGTCTGTCATTGTCGCCCTGAAGCACTTCGCCGTAGATAAAAAGATTTTCTGCGTTATCAACTTCTTTTGTTGCTTTTTCCCAGAAGTTATTTTTAAAGCCGTCATCTTCTTTTGGATCATCGGAAAGTCCGATATGCTTTGCCGTGTCATATCTGAAACCGTCGGCACCGCAGGCAATACAATCGTTAATGTAATTAAAGAAATACTTTTGAAACGAAGGTCTTTCCGTGTTGATGTCGGGAAGTCCTCCCATCTCATGCGTGGTGCAGGCAAGTCTGTCGCCGAAATCATTAATGGGCGTTCTGCCCTCCTTGTGATAAAGGGTTTCAAGACTTCCGCCGCCGGCCTCAATAAGATCTTCGCTTACCTCATCGGTTGCGGGAGTAGTGTGGTTTGCAATTACATCGACAATAACCTTTATACCATACTTATGGGCCTCATCGCACATTGCCTTAAATTCATCACGAGTACCGAGCTGATAATTACCGATTTTGAAATCAGTCGGCTGATAGTGATAGTACCACTTTCCGTTGCCGTAAAGATCCATACCGCCGTCTTCGCCCTCAAGACACTCGTTAATCGGAGATGTCTGCACAGCCGAAAAACCTGCTGCGGCAATATCCCCCATTGACTCCTTTATTGTGTTGAAATCCCAACAAAATGCTTGAAGAATCGCACCGTCAGCCACCTTGTCAGCTGTTTTGTAGTCAATTGACGCCGGCTGAGTTTGTGAGCAGCCCGTACCCGATACTGCAACGGCAGTAATCATAAGAGCCGAAAGAATTCCTGCCGATATTTTTTTAAACATAATTCACCGTCTTTCTGTTTTTAACTTACTTGAGATACAGTATAACATAAATGATATGATTTTTAAATTAGTTTTTGGCATTTTTGCCATATTTTTTTATTAAAACGCCAATAATGACACAAACTATGTTTTTGAGCAAAAAATCGTTACAATGTTTAACAATAGAAAAAAATTGAATATTAGTCACAAAAGAAAAATTGTTGTATAACTAAAAATAATAAAAATGAAAGGAACAGCTGCATGAGTCACGCGATAATTATTCCTATTTATTGTGAAAACAGAAACACAATCAACCTCTGCAATGAATTACAGAATTTTGGAGCTGAGCATATTGTTGTTGTCAATGACGGTCTTAATCCCAAATCGGAATATTTTAACGAATTGACAAGTATTGGCTGTCATCTTGTTCACCTGAAAAATAACAACGGCAAAGGTGCAAGCCTTAAAGCAGGCATCAAATACGCTCACGATAACCTTTATAATATCACGGGCTACATTACCTGTGACGCTGACGGACAACATACTGCAAATGATGTTATGAAAATCAGCCGTATGCTTGACCTTAGAAACGGCAGTCTGATTCTTGGCAAAAGAGATTACAAAAAGTCTAAAATGCCGATTAATATACGAATCGGAAACAGACTGTCCTCGGCATATTTCAAGGTTATTACGGGCAAAAGCTGCAGGGACACTCAAACAGGACTGCGAGGTATTCCTGCATTTCTGTATGACACGGTGATGAAAACAAAGGGCAGTCGTTTTGATTTTGAAATGAATTTTCTCACAAAATGTGCCGACATGAGAGTCCCGTTTTACTTTGTGAACATTATAGCCGATTGCTCAAACTGCAGCAGCAATTTTCGGCTTATTAAGGACACCTACCTTATCTACAGAACTCCGTTGAGATTTGCGACGGCATCAATCGGCTGTACGATAATCGACCTTGTTTTATTCACGATTTTTGCGTATATTCTGCCGTCACATATGTTCTTTAACATTATGCTGGCAACGCTTATGGCACGAGTTGTTTCGGGCGGAATTAATTTTCTCATCAACAGAAAAGTCATCTTCGGCAATACGGATAACGGAGCAAAACAGGCACTCAGGTTTTTCATTCTGTTTTTCTGCATAATGTGTGCAAGCTCACTTATTGTATCGGCACTTTGGTTTTTACCGATTCCCGTTACACTCACAAAGGCGATTGTCGATCTTTTGTTGTGGACGGTCAATTACAAAATGCAGAGAATATGGGTTTTCAAGGACAGCAACAGAATTAAAAGAACTCCCGGAAGCAAAAGAAAATAAAACAAACGAAAACGGTGACACGAAAATGCCACCGTTATTTTTGTATAATTTTCAGTTGCTGTCAATATTTACAAAACCTCTGCCCTTTATTGCGCCTGCCGTCGTTACGATAATAAAGGCATTGGGATCAACATTTTTGATTCCCGATGTAATTTTGTAAACCTCTTGAGGACGGACTGCGCACATAATAACTTTCTTATCATTACCGCTGTATGCACCCTCGCCGTTGAGGTATGTTACACCTCTCTTTAGGTTTTTCATAATATTGACACTTACTTCTTCATAATTGTCCGAAATTACAAACATAAGCTTGCCGTTACCTCTTGAAGTACCGTAGCTTACAGCATCAATTACCTTTATGCTGATAAAAATTACAAGCAAAGCATAGAGTACATTTTCAATGCTGTGATAAACAAAGAATACCATTAAAAGCACAAGAATATCGGACACAAGGATTATCGTACCCGTTGAAATGAACGGAAAATGCTTGTGAAGATCAGTGCGATGATGTCTGTACCGCCTGTTGAACCGCCTCGGTAAAAGATAAGACCGAGTCCGAGACCGTTAAGCACTCCGCCGAATCCTGCGGCAAGAATTGTATCGCCCGTATATGCAGCAAAATCGGTGTAAGAACATCAATCATAACCGAAACAAGTGCCGTTGCAACAAGGGTTCTTGTAAGAAAGCCCTTTCCGTTCTCGATAAATCCCCAGATGAAAAGCGGAATGTTCATCACAAAAATCATAATACCTATCGGCAACGAGAACATATAGTTGAGCATTGTGGCAACACCCGTAAGTCCGCCCGGGGCAACATTGTTAGGTGATGTAAACATTGCTACCGATATGCCGTAAAGAACTGCTCCGGCGAAAATTACAAGATAATCAAAAAATAGTGTTCCTGCCTTTGCAAGACGGGAATTCGGTTTTAAATTCATTTGCATAAAATCACTCCCCGAAACGAGTATGTATAATTATTTCAAAAAGCTGATTTATTCTGTCAAATTCTTTATTAATCTGCAAGTATCCGAAAAGTGCTTCAAGTCCCGTTGCACTGTGATAATCGGCAACAGAACCGTTTTTTGGAGTACATTTCGGTGCGGCATTTCTGCCTCGCTTATAAACGGCAAGCTCCTTTTCGGTTAAAGTCGGCATAAGAATTTTTGCAAATTCAGCCTGACTTTTGCAGTTTACAAGCGAAACCTTTATTTTATTGAGTTCTCCGACACTGCGGTTAGCCTTGCGAACAAGGTATTCACGCACAAGCAGGTCATAGACGCCGTCACCCACAAAGGCAAGTGTAAGCGGAGAAATTTCATCGGCTAATGAATGAACAGATGTATTTTCCATATTAACTCCGTATCACGCAATATTAATCCATAAAGTCAAATTCAAGCTCATAAATTGAAACCGTGTCACCGTCCGAACAGCCTTTTTTTCGGAGTGCGTCAATTACACCGCCGTTTATGAGAACTTTTTGGAAATAGTTAAGGCTTTCGTAATCGTCAAAATTGATACCCTTCATGACCTGCAACAGCCAGTCAGCCTCAACGGTATAGATTCCGTTCACATTCTTGATTATAACAGAATGGTCATCAAAATCATCAACGGTCACAATCGGGGCAGGCTCTGCCTCATAGTGAGTGATTGGAGGAAGTTTTGAAAGCATTTCCTGAATCTTTTTGAGGAGCGGATCAACATCATAGCGGATTGCCGCCATAATCGGGAAGAAATCATAACCTTGATCTTCGACAAACTTCTTGAAGTCTGCAATTTGCTCATCGGTTGCCATATCGCACTTGTTGCCTGCAACAACCATCGGACGCTCTGCAAGCTCGGGATTGAACTTTGCAAGCTCATTGTTGATTGTTATGAAATCCTCTTTCGGATCTCTGCCCTCACTGCCCGAAACATCGACAATGTGAACGAGCATACGGCAACGCTCAACATGGCGGAGGAACTGATGCCCAAGACCTGTACCCTGCCATGCACCCTCGATAAGACCGGGAATGTCAGCCATAACAAACGACGAGCCCTCACCCATTGACACAACTCCGAGAACGGGAGTGATTGTTGTGAAGTGGTAGTTCGCAATCTCAGGCTTTGCCTGTGAAACTACTGAAACAAGGGTACTTTTTCCGACATTCGGGAAACCTACAAGACCTACATCGGCAAGAAGCTTGAGTTCAAGAACAACATCAAACTCTTCACCCGGAAGTCCCGGTTTTGCAAAACGGGGAACCTGACGGACAGGAGTTGCAAAATGTGGATTACCCCAACCGCCTTTACCGCCTTTTGCAACGATATAAGGTTCATCACCCGAAACATCGGCAAGGATTCTTCCGCTGTTCTCCTCTTTTACAACAGTTCCAACAGGAACACGGATAACAAGGTCTTCGGCATTTTTACCACGGCATCTGCCGCCTCTGCCGTTTTCGCCTTTTTTTGCGGCATATTTTCTTTTATAACGGAAATCGGCAAGTGTTGAAAGGTTGGAATCGGCAACAAAAACAATGTTACCGCCTCTGCCGCCGTCACCGCCGTCGGGACCGCCTGCCGCTACATATTTTTCACGGTGAAACGAAACGGCACCGTCACCGCCGTCTCCTGCTTTTATTTTAATTTTCGCTGTATCTACAAACATATTTTTCTCCGTAACAGTTTTGCTGTTTAATTATCAGTACAAATGTAAAGAATCTCAGACCTGTTTGTTATTAGTATAAACAGAAATGTAAAAATAAGGGTGGATATAAAATCCACCCTCATAAATTTTGAGATTACTGCTCAACAGGATAAACGCTTGCACGCTTTCTGTCTTTGCCGACACGCTCAAATCTTACAACACCGTCAATCTTTGCGAACAGTGTATCGTCAGAGCCTTTGCCTACATTTTCACCAGGGTGAATATGTGTGCTCTCTGCTTTACAAGGATGTTGCCTGCGAGAACCTTCTGACCGTCTGCACGCTTAACGCCAAGACGCTTTGATTCACTGTCACGGCCGTTCTTTGTAGAACCCATACCTTTTTTATGAGCGAATAACTGAATGTTTATTTTAAGCATTACCTTACACCTCCGAAAATTTAACTTTAATAAAATTTTTGTATTGCTCCGAAAGAGCAGTTAAGTGAAGCTTTAAGCCTGAGAGTATATCACAAGCCTTTAAAGCATCATTCGGTGACATTCTTACTTTCATAAGACCGTCATCCTCGGTAACCTGTGCATTAATATGCAAAATCTCGGTGACAGTGTTTGCAGTCATATATGCGGCAGAACTGATTGCCGCACATACAATATCGCTGCCCTCTTCGGCAAAGTCGGAGTGCCCCGATATTTCAAAACCGCAAATTATATCATCTGATTTAAAAAATGTTACCGTAGTCATTTTTAGGCTTCGATTGAAGTAATCTTAACCTGTGTGTAAGGCTGTCTGTGACCTTTTGCTCTCTTTTCGCCCTTCTTAGGCTTGTAAGTGCAAACTCTGATTTTTTTGCCTTTACCGTTCTTTACAACTTCACCTGTAACCTTAGCACCCTCAACGAGCGGTGTGCCAACCTTGATGCCGTCGTCTGTGCCGACTGCCACAACATCAAATGTTACTGTGTCGTTTGCTTCTGCGTCAAGCTTCTCGATGAAGATAACCTCATCGTTAGTTACCTTGTACTGCTTGCCGCCTGTCTGAATAACTGCGTACATTTTAGTACCATCCTTTACATTGGGCTCGCTATATGCAGGTGGAACGAATCACTTAAAACCCACAATATGCGGCTTATATACTATACCACAAAGAAAACTTTCTGTCAACAATTTTCCCGATATTTTTTGAGTATATCAAATGTTATTCTGTATTCTGCAAGCCTTGAGAGTATTTTTCATAAGAGTTGAAATTGTCATAGGACCTACACCGCCCGGCACGGGTGTGATAAACGAGCATTTATCCTTGACATTTTCAAAATCAACATCACCGCAGAGTTTGCCGTTTTCATCCCTGTCCATACCGACATCAATCACAACCGCACCCTCTTTTACCATATCGCAGTAACAAACTTCGGTCTGCCGACTGCGGCTACGAGTATATCTGCCTGTGAACAGATTTCAGCAAGATTCTTTGTTCTGCTGTGACAGATTGTTACCGTGCCGTTTTCGTGGAGCAAAAGCATTGCCATGGGCTTGCCTACGATATTACTTCTGCCGATTACAACGCAGTTTTTACCGCTTACTTCAATGTTATAGGAATGGAGCATCTCCATTACGCCTGCAGGCGTGCATGGAAGAAAATCATACTCGCCGAGCATAATTTTGCCGACATTTACGGCATGGAATGCGTCAACATCTTTAAGCGGGCTGATTGCCTCAATTACAGCCTTATCATCAAGGTGTTTCGGCAACGGAAGCTGAACAAGAATACCGTTGATATCCTTCTTATTGTTGAGAGTTTCAACAAGGTTTAAAAGTTCTTCCTGTGTTGTTTCGGCAGGAAGTGCGTACTCCTCAGACTTAAAGCCTACAAATTCACAAGCCTTTTTCTTGTTGTTTACATATACTCTTGACGCCGGATCGTCACCTACGATTACTACCGCAAGACCGGGGGTTATTTTGTGAGTTTCCTTTAACTCAAGCGTCTGCCTCTTTACCTCTTCCTTTACCTGTGCCGATACCTTTTTTCCGTCGATAATCTGCATAGAAAGAATCCTCCTTTTTTCTGTTTATAATTAAGAATACAATACCTGTTATAAAAATTACTGCCGAAAGAACCTGTGACACCCTTATGTCTGCTCCGAAAATTTGGAACGGAAGATAAAGGCTGTCTGTTCTCAGTCCCTCAACAACTGTTCTTTCAAATCCGTACCACACAAGGTACATAAAGAAAATCTGTCCCGAATATTTCTGCTTATATTTTCCGTAGAAATGGAGAAGTACAAATCCGAGCAGACACCACATTGATTCATAGAAGAAACACGGGTGAACTCCTATGTTGTCTGTTCCCTCGCTCATCATTCTCCAGGGCAAATCCGTAGGAGAGCCGTATGCCTCCTGATTCATAAAATTGCCCCATCTGCCTATTCCCTGTCCGATAAGGAAACCGACCATTGCGATGTCAAGAACAGGCATAATTTCCATTTTCTGTATTTTGGCAACAGTCAGACCGCCGAGCAACGCACCGATTATTCCGCCGTAAATAGCAAGTCCGCCGTTATTGATATAGAGAATTTCAATCGGGTTCTGTCCGTAATAATCCCATTTGAAGAAACAGAAGTACAGTCTTGCACCGATAATTCCCGTTATCATTCCTGCAAAAACACAGTTGACAAGCTTTGAACCGTCAACCTTGTAACGTGGGGCACTTTTCCACGCATAAAGTACGGCAAGCAAAAGTCCGCAGGCGATGATTATTCCGTACCAATAGACCTTGTAATCACCGATTGAAAATGCAATCGGGTTAATATCAAATTCCCAGCCAAATCCGGGAAACTGTACATGATACGGCATAATTACACCTCATCAGGCTGTTTTACAACAGACAAAGTACAGTTATTGACATCGAGCATCTCGGCAAGCCTTGCGTTGATATCCTCAAGCTTTGCATTTGCAACCGCATCAATGTAGGCAAAAATTTCGTTACCCTGCATTGCGTAGTCGATGATTGAATTTGAAATTGCGCTTACTGAGTTGAGCGATGAAACCGAATCGCCGTAAACAGATTTTCTTGCAATTTCAAAGTCCTCTTTATCAATACCGTTTTTCTTAATATCTGAGATATACTGTTTTATCATCTCAGCCGCCTGTTTCGGCGCTCTTGATTCACCGCCGAAGATTACCGAGCAATAACCCGGACCTTCAAAGAGTTCATAAGAAAAGCTTGAATTGATGAGGTTTGAATCCATAAGATTTCTGTAGAGTATGCTCGTGTTTGATGCAAGTGCCGAAAGAAGAATATCTGTGCATGCAAGCTGCTTTTCGTTAAGGGGCTTGTCTGCTTTCTCTTTGAAGCCGAGATTGAACAAAGGCATTGAAACCGGGAAAGTCTGCTCAACATAAGGTTCTTTGATTTCATAAGGCTCTGTTTCAAAATAGTTTTTGATTTCCTTTTTCTCACAAGGCTTGAGCATTTTGTCGGCAACTTTAAGTACACCGTCAACCGTTACATTACCCGCAACGCAGAGAATCATATTATTTAGGTTGTAGAACACATTGTAAACTTCATAAAGCTTTTCGGCTGTAATTTCCGCAATTGTTTCGACCGTACCTGCAATATCAATTTTTACAGGGTGATTGTGGTACATACCCTCAAGCATATTGAACATTACTCGCCAATCGGGAGAGTCGTCGTACATTTTGATTTCCTGACCGATAATGCCCTGTTCCTTTGCAACTGTCTGAGCCGTAAAGTAGGGATCCTGAACAAAATCGAGAAGAATTTCAAGACTTTCGTCAAACTTGTCCGTACATGAGAAAAGATAGCAGGTTTTTTCAAAGCTTGTATATGCATTTGCATTTGCGCCTGTTTTTGCGTATCTTACAAACGCATCGCCTTCTTCACTTTCAAAAAGTTTGTGTTCAAGGTAATGGGCGATACCGTCGGGAACTGTAATTATATCGCCGCCGTTAACGGAAAACTTTGTGTTGATACTGCCGTAGCGTGTGCCGAAAATTGCATATGAAGAAGTGTAACCCTCTTTTGGATAAACAAAAATTGTAAGTCCCGATGGATGTTCAACTTTATAATAGCTGTCGCCTGCAATTTCCGATTTTATTTCTGTAATATTCATTCTGTCCGCCTCCCTTACTTATTTTTGAGAACATAAACCGTATCGAGCAAGAGCTTGTTTGCGGCATTTACAATCTGCTCTTTTGTAACGGCATTAACCTCAGCGGAAACTTCTTCAACAGTTTCAAGGTCGCCGTTAAAGATTCTCCCTGTGTACCAGTTTTCAATACCGCTTACGCTGTCGCTGCTTGACTTGAATGAATTAACAACAGCAAGCTTTGTTGCCTCAATTTCAAAATCTGTAATTTCGCCGTTCTTCATATCCTCAATTTCTTTGAGAATAGCTTTTTCGGCTTTTTCAAGATTTTCGCCCTCAACACCGCTGTTGATGTACATTATGCCCTTGATTGAATCATAGGAGGACGAGCAGTAATAGCAAAGGCTCTGCTTTTCACGAACATTGTTAAAGAGTTTTGAGCTTGCAGTACCGCCGAGAACAGCGCACATAAGTCTTTCGGCAACCGCCTCTTCATCACCTGCGGAAATCTGTGTTCTGAATCCCATGACAAGTTTTGACTGTGAGAGCTCCATTTCCTCTGTAATATGTTTTTCTTTTGAAACATTCTTAACAACATCAGTAGATGAAGTCACAACATTTCTTTCGATATTTGCAAAGGCTTTAGCAAAAACCTCCTTCGCCTTATCGGCAGGCTGTCGCCTATATAGAGAATCTCAAATTTTGCGGTTTTGAGAAGATTCTGCCATGCCTTGCAGAGTGATTCGGCAGTTGCGGCCTTGATTTTTTCGGCTGTACCGTAACGCTTGATTCCGAAAACCTCATCCTTGCACATATGCTTTATAAGCTGTCCCATTGCATAGATTCGCTTTTCGTTGAATTCCGAATCAATCACATCAAGAAGTTGTCTGCGTTCCTGTTCAAGTTCACTTTCAATAAAAGCGTTGTTCTTGACATTCGGCTCAAAAATTACGCTGCACAAAAGCTCCGAAAGTTCTTTGGCAATGCTGACATCATCAAGAGAATATCTGTCATCAAGACCTGATACGGAAATTTTAATTACCTGCTTTCACCGTGTTTTGAAAGCGATGAAGTGAGGTCTGCACCGTAAAGTGAGCTGAGTTTTTTGCTGAGAACAGTAAAATCGGGATATTTTTTGCATGAACGAACAAGCAATCCGCCCACAAGCGCATTCTCCGACGCTGTTTCGACAGAAAGCGGAACAACAATATTCACGCTGATTTTCATAGTTTTAAAACGGCTGTCCTTAATGTTTGTAAAGTAAACACCGTTTGCAATTTCATTTCTGTTGATGAAATTCATTTAATCAACTCCGTTTTCAGATTATCAGTCATATTGTATCACATTTTGATTTATTATAAAAGAGATATAAGAAAAAATCACAAAAGTGCAATAGCAATTTGAAACAATTTTACTTTTTCGTACAAGGCTATCGACATATTTTCTGAATTTTACCGCAATTTTATCTGTATAAGAATCTGTTAAGTTTATTGCTTTTAATTGTATCATAAATAAAAACAAATGCAACTATACGAATTTATTGACAAACTTGTCTGCCGATTTTTCGAAGTATTGACATTAAATTCCGGATTGCGGATTTATTCTTTGTCTTTGCTTATCGTATGATGACCGAGAAAGTGCCTGCCTTTCAAAAGCAGTCATTCTGAAAGAAATACGGCACAGCAGTTTCTATACCTACTGTGCCGTATTCACTATATTTCCATGACAGAGCGTAAAATATTACTTGTCTTTAATTTTGGCAGAATGTTTTTTATTCTTACCGAATGCCGTTACTCCTTTCATAACGCCGCCGCTGATAATCAGCAATGCAATCCACAAAATAAAGTTGCTGTTGTCGCCTGTCTGAGGGGACTTTGAATTATCAGGCAATTTAGCCGTTACGGTGTCAGCCTTTTTGATTTCTTCGGTTGGCGCATCTTCATGAGCAGAGATTGTCTTTTCGCAGTAGTCGCAGATATGGTTTTTATCCTTATCTACATGCTCAGAGATTGTCTTTTCGCAGTAGTCGCAGATATGGTTTTTATCTGCGTCATTATGCAGACATACATATCCACATTCTCGGCACACACCGTCTTTCCACTCATGTGCTTCACTTGCCACAATCACAGCACCACAGCAGTTCCATTTTTGTTCGTGATTAAAAGCGGTTCTTGTCGTCCACTCCTGTACACCGCCCTTGTGGTTTGTTCCGTCAAATTCTCCGTAGGCTTTACCGCAGACATCACATACCGCCTTTTCGGTACAGGTGGCATTGCCGCCTGAGCAATTTTCGGTTTCAAAAGCATCGCATCCGTCCACGGTACATTTTCGGGTATGCTTACCGTCATTGTCAGATACCCATTCACCAAAGGTATGACCGTTGTTGACTGTTACGGTCATCTCTGCACTATTGCCCGCTTTGTCGGTGACAACTATCTTCTGCTCGCCGTTTGTCGGTGGGAGAACAAAACCTCCGTCTGCATCAAGCGTAACCACCGTACCGTTTACGGTAACGGTATCAACATACTTCTCATCAACAATAACGGTTTGTGCCTCACAATAGGTCTTGCCGTTCTCAATACCGCTGATTACAGGCTGAATATTATCAAGCGTTATACGGTCGGAGCGAAGGTATGTTATGTTAATATTTTCATCAACAAGCATTACATAAACAATATATTCTCCGTTGGGGTCTATGCAAAACGGTTCTTCATATGCACGGAATACAAGAGAGTTCAGTTCAGCCTCGGAGAGCTCCTTATCTGTTACCAAATAGGATACAAACACAACTCCGCTGTTATCAACGGCATTTATAGTTACCTCCTGTGTATCCTTAAAGAATATGCCAAAGGTACGCTCGTTTAAGAATTCATTCCATTTATTCGTGCCTATGATAATTTCGCCCGTCGGCTTTTCGGTATCTCTCCACCGTGCCGTGATTGTAATGTTTTCGGCAGGCATGGTTTCGGGGATTTCCTTATCCCAACCCTTAAAGGTGTAACCTTTTCTTGTCGGATTGTCAGGGACGGTAATTTTTGTACCGTAGTCCTGTGTAATTGGTGCAATCTCACTTCCGCCGTTGGTATCAAAGGTTATTGTGTACTGATTGATTTCCCATTGTGCTTTAACCGTTATATTCTCCGCCGGCATGGTTTCGGGGATTTCCTTATCCCAACCCTTAAAGGTATAACCTTTTCTTGTCGGGTTGGCGGGAGCGGCAATCTGCGTACCGTAGTCCTGTGTAATTGGTGCAATCTCACTTCCGCCGTTGGTATCAAAGGTTATTGTGTATTTATTCGTATTCCACACGGGATAGAGCGTCAGCGCCTCGTTTTTGGTATAAACTCTTCAAAGCCATACACCTTTTCGCCGCCGTCAACGGTTGACCAGCCTACTTGCGTGTAGCCCGCGCGGGTGAACAAAGCGCCGCGCAGGGTAAGAATATTGTTGTGGGGTTTCATATCCGTCACTGCACTGCCGGTGCCGTATGTGCCGGGGAGGTAAATCACCTCATAGTCGCCAGTGATCGAAAGCATGGAAACATCGGCAGGTACGGTATCGCCGGGTTTATAGCAGTTCCCATTTTCATCCGTCCAATACAGCTGCGCGTCTTCCGAAATGCCGTCCGGGCGGGCAGTCCCTCGGCAGAGGGTGCAGTGAAGCTCTCGCCTTTTTTCACGATGATCTGAATAGCATCGGAGCTACCACCCAGCTTGCCGCCGTTCAGGTCAAGGGTAACGACCTTCAGTCCGTCAGAACCCAGTGTGTCAGGTTCAGGACTTCAAGGACAGGGCGGAAACCGACGCTCGGGTCGGAGTACGTAGCATCGCAGTTGATCCAGAAGCGGGGCGAAGCGCACCCGCGAACCGCACGGCGCGACGCGTTGCGAGAAACAGTATCCTGTCCCCACAAATACAAATACATATCATTCCAGTTTTGGATATATCCGCTGTTCTTATTCAGCATCGTGTCCCATTCGTTGCTTTGGGGCACGCCGCGTTCGGAATTGCCCAAACCTATAAAGTTACTTCCCACAGACGGTGCGCGCAGGGTATAGTCCACGCCGCCGCTGGCATAATCTTTGCCGAAAATCAGACTTTTCGTATTTAAGTCATCCCAGCTTACCGTATGCGTTACGACATAGTCCGCAATGAATAGGCTGTGGGGATATTTATTCTTCTGAGCATACTCCTCGGTGGTTGCCATTTCCGATGTGAGCTTATAAGCGTTGACCGTGCCTGCATAGGTAAAAGGCACATAATGAAGTGTGCTGTCAGGCAAATTGCTGTTTACCGTTCCGGGGATGTTCATCGCCGACAGGTCAAAATAGTATCTGCCGCCGGGGGTAAGGGAAAACTGTTCTGATAAAGCAAACTGCGCCGTGAGCTTGGTAACGTCCGCCGGAACACTGGCACCGGGCGCGTAGAGCTTACCGTTGCTTCCGCGCCACATGAAGTAGCTGCCTGTATTTCCGTCCGGGCGGGTCATGCCGTCGGACGCAGGCGCGGTAAACTCGCTGCCGTTTTTCACAATGATTTGAATATCCTCGGAGCTGCCGCCGAGCGTTCCGCCGCCAAGGTCAAGGGTAACGACCTTCAGTCCGTCAGAGCTCAGTGTGTCAGGGTTCAGGATTTCAAGCACGGGGCGGAAACTGACGAGCGGGAGGAAGTCCGTAGCATCGTCGTCGTTCCAGCGTCGGCCCGAATCGTACCCGCGAATCGCACGGAGCGACGAGTTGTATCTTGTTGTGTCCTGCCCCCACGAATATATGCCATTCCAGTTTTTGATGTAGCCGCTGTCCTTGTCCAGTAGCCTGTCCCATTCGTTGCTTTGGGGCGTACCGCGTTCTGAATCACCCGAGCCTCTGTTATCACTTCCCACGGACGGCGCACGCAGTGTATAGTTCACACCTCCTGTGGCATAGTCCTTGCCGAAAATCAGACCTGCGGTATTCAGGTCATCCCAGCTTACCGTATGCGTTACGGCATAGTCCGCAATGAATAGGCTGTGGGGATATTTATTCTTCTGAGCATACTCCTCGGTGGTTGCCATTTCCGATGTGAGCTTATAAGCGTTGACCGTGCCTGCATAGGTAAAAGGCACATAATGCAGGGTGCTGTCCGGCAGATTGCTGTTTACCGTTCCGGGGATGTTCATCGCCGAAAGGTCAAAATAGTATCTGCCACCAGGGGCGAGGGTAAACTGCTCGTCAGGCTGACTTTCCACCGTCAGCGTGACATCCGCAAAAGCACTTGCAAGGTCGGTCTTGCAGTCACCGTTATACTGCTCGCTGAATACCTTCATGGTATAGTCGCCCGGTGCAATGTCAGACGGGATTTTGATTTCAACCGTTCCGCTTTTGGCAGTAGGTTGTGCTACTCTGCCGTAATACTGTGCGCCGTTGTTATCCGCCAGGATGACAGAGATATATTCATTTTTCCCTGTGGTCGCCCCTTTGTAATTCAGCGTAACGGTATCGTCGGGGGCGGCGCTGACAGTTTTTTCCGTTACAGCAAAATTGCGTCTACTATCTAAAAGCGTCAATTTCCACTCGTTTCCGCTGTATTTGGAAACTTCTGCCAATCCTCCGTCAGGCTTTCCGCCCACGGCGGCAGATGCAAAAAGGACAGAGTTCAGATTTAAGTTAAAAGCGGGACGAACAGTCCGATGATTATTGAAAATGAGGACAGAGAACCCAGAGTATTGGACAGAACCCTCACTACGCACGACGGCGAGACGATATTTATCGGAGCCGGGGGAGCGCAGCCACCAACCGCTATCCACCCAATTCGGATGTGCAGGATTCAAGGCACGCAGATCGTTGTTTACAGCAATAGCCTCTTTTGCGGAAAGTGGCCAGAATACAGCGTTATCCACCTGCCCTCCCGCTACACAGTCGGTATTCTCTCCGTCGTAACTTCCGCTTGTCAGCGTCCGTTTCTTTACGGCAGCATTTTCTTCTGTCGTCAGCTTTTCCGCAAGCGCATCTATTGTGGCTTTCAAATTACTCGGTGCGTATTCGTTGTTTAATATGGTATCGACAAATGGTATAACCCCCATAGCGCCTGCCGCAAGCAGGGTAATATCCCCCTTTGAGCTTGTAACACCGCTTCCGTCATAGCCGATAACTCGCCATGCAGCGGGATTATTTTCATGGTTTTGCCCGAAATACACAGTCGGTGCGGTCGCTGTGTTTACATTTTTACTTAACACACTTAGTGGATCTGCACCAAGCTGTATCGCAGCAGAGCCCTCTGCCCCAACCTCCTCGGCGAATACGCTTATCGGCGTAAGGCAGAGCATCATGCATAAAGTCAGCAGGATACTAAGTATTCGTTTTTTCATTTTTCGCCACCTCCGTTATATAAATTTAATCAAGAGCGGTTATTGTAATAGTACCTCTAAAGCCACCGAGATAAGTATTGTATGCCGAATTTTCAAACCACAACTGCAATGTAATGTCTTTATTTGACGCATCATACATTCTGTTGAAATTAAAGGAATGTTGATCATTGGTATACGGTATTTTTGCCCCGTCCCTTTTTATTCGTGTAAGCTCCCTGCACAGATCGTTATCATAACCGTCCGTCATCTGAATAGAGTAATTGCCGCTGTTGTTAAATTCGTTTGAACCAACTTCGAGAGAACCGCTTAAGCAGACATTGTAAATATGTCCTTTTTTGAGGGTAATATTATTCATGTAGGATGAAATCAAGCCGCCCTTGTTTATTTTTTGGTAGACAGAAATATTGACACGACTGTTATTCAGTACTGTCCTCGGAGCGTTTGCCTCTCCGTAAAATATCCCGAACAGCTGCCGTTCTGACCTGCATCACCCTTGTCGCCTTTATCTCCCTTGTCACCCTTTTCGCCTTTTTCACCGGTGTCTCCTTTGTCTCCTTTTTCACCGTCAACTCCTGTGGCTTTCACTCCTGTATCGGTCGTTCCAATCCACCAGTTGCCGTTTTCGCCGATGAACGGGGTGTTACCGTCTTTGCCATCAGCGCCGTTTTGTCCGTTTGTTCCGTCCTTACCGTCCTTGCCATCGGCACCGTCTTTGCCGTTTATACCATCCTTACCGTCTGCGCCGTCAAGCCCTTTCAAAATTGAAAGATCGTAAAGGTTAAGCCATGTTTCATCGCCGACATAACGCCACTGCAGATTATTTTCATTTACACGGAACTCAGGTGTTTTTCCGTTTGCTCCGTCCTTACCGTTCTCTCCGGCATCTCCTTTATCTCCCTTGTCGCCTTTTTCACCGTCAACACCTGCGGCTTTTACGCCAATGTCGGTCACTCCGAGCCACCAGTTGCCGTTTTCACCGATGAACGGCGTATCACCGTTTTTGCCGTCAATACCATCGACACCGTTCTTTCCGTCGATTCCGTCTTTTCCGTCAAGACCTTTCAAATTTGAAAGATCGTAAAGGTTTAACCATATTTCATCGTTGACATAACGCCATTGAAGATTGTTTTCATCCACACGAAACTCAGGTGTTTTTCCGTTTGCTCCGTCCTTACCGTTCTGCCCTGTAGGTCCTTTTATATCGGAAATTGCAACAAGGTTTTGCCAGTCTTCTCCCTCATAGCGCCACTGTATATATTCTGTTGTTCTTTGTACCTCTATGTTTTTGCCGTCAGTACCGTCTTTACCGTCAGCACCATCTTTTCCGTCAAGACCATTCTTTCCGTCAATGCCGTCTTTACCGTCAGTACCGTCTTTTCCATTAGTACCGTCTTTGCCGTCAATGCCGTTTTTACCGTCAAGACCGTTCTTTCCGTCAGTGCCGTTTTCTCCGACAGCACCTCTGAGCGTGTCAAGAGCTACAAGATCGTGCCATTCCTCTTCGGCGGTATCTCTCCATTGGATTGCTGTGCCATTGTTTCGCACCTCCGGCAACAGGGTTTTGCTGTTTTCCGCCTTGCTGCATACGGCAGCAAATGCAATGCAAAGTACGATGCAAAGCACAAGACAGAGTGCGGTAGTAATACAGTATATTCGTTTTTTCATTTATCATTGCCTCCTCTCAAATATTGTGAACGGTATTTATCAGTAAACAGGGCAACACCCTGTTTTAAGACCTCCATTTGGGTTTTTAAATAATATTCATCCTCAAACATAGCATAGTGTACACAGGCACGGACAAATATAAAAATGAGCGGTGTAATCACCGTGTACGGAATGCCGATTTTCGGCTCAAGCCGCTTGGCATACTCGGTATAGCGCTCATTTACCCCCTCAAAGAATTTCTTGCCGTGCTCAATATATTTCGGATGGGTATAGACCTGATACATCAGCCGATATTTCTTGCCGTGCTTCTTTGCGGTCCAATACGGAACCTCTTTCACAAATCGAACAACATCCTTCGGGTCGGTGGGAGCTTTTTCCATAAAATCATCCTCGACCTTTTCCATACAGTATGCAGTTGATTCAATAATCAGTTCATCAACACTGTTGAAATAGGAATACAGATTTCCCGTTGTACAGCCACACGCTGCCGCCAAAGCCTTGATGCCCGTACCGGTCAATCCGTTTTCAGCATAGCATTTCAAAGCATTTTTCCATTATTTCCCTCTTACGCTCGTTGTGCTGTTCCTCTGTTGTTCTCATAATATTCGCTTCCTTTTGATAACTAATCGATTAATTAATTATAGTATAGCACAGAGCTACGGCAATTTCAACAATTAATTAAGAAAAAATCGCAAAATATTAAATTTTTATCACATCTGTCGGAAACTTTACTGCTATAACAGTACCCTTTTCCGAACTTTCTTCCACACGAACTTTACCATTGTGCAGTGCAACGATTTCCCACACCAAAGAAAGTCCCAATCCAACTCCGCCGTATTCTCTGCTTCGGGATTTATCCACACGAAAGAAGGGCTGAAAAATACTTTCTCTGTATTGTTCGGGGATGCCGTAGCCGGTATCCGCAACCGTAATAACAAGCTGATTGTCTTTGTGCATTACGGTAATATTCACTGTACCGTCAAAACGGTTGTAGCGTATAGCGTTTTCGGTCAGATTGTATAACAAACGATAAATCAGCGTGTCACTGCCTGTCATAACAGCATCGCCCGTGCTTTCAAGTGTAACATTGTTCTTCTCTGCAAGGGGTGCAAGGTCAGTGAAAATCTCTTCTACCATAGGTCCTATCTCTATGCGGTCGGCACACGATACTGTGCGAAGCTCGCTCATTTCCAACAGGGTTTTTGTCATTTGTGTCATTCGTTCGGTCTGCTCACGCAACAATCGGAGAAACTCCGCCGTTTCAGGCGATACCTCGGGATGCTCTGCCGAAAAAAGTTCAAGCTGTGCCTGCATAAGCGAAAGCGGCGTACGCAACTCGTGTGCGGCGTTTCCCGTGAACTGTCGTTGAGCGGTAAATCCCTCATCAAGACGGTCAAGCATCCGATTGAACGACTTGACAAACTGTCTCAGTTCAGGCGGAACTTCTTCGGTTATCTTCATATCCGTCAAATTGTTAGGTTGAACCTTCTCAACCCGAGCGGTAAAAGTACGCAGAGGCTTCAGTGCATGCCCGCTTAAAAAATACGCAAGCACACCGCCTAACAATGTTGCCGCCGCCGTAATATACCAATTGGTAGCGATAAAGGATTCCTGTGCTCCGTTAATTACAATAGTCAATTCACGATCAAGCTTTTCGTGTTCGGGATCGAAAAAGTCAGGTTCTCCTTTGTCCGTATCACCGTAACCTGTAACATAAGAGCCTATGGAATCCATATAATGCTGCCGGAATAGCCGATAAGAACATTCATAAAAATACAGGTGGCCCCGATAAGAAGTGCAGTCATCAGAGTTATGCGCCATTGCAAGGATAGCTTTTTCATACTTTTTCTTCCTCCATAACATATCCTTCACCAATGCGATTGCGAATCGGGTCATAGCCGAGTGCCGCACGCAGTTTCTTTCGTAATGCAGAAATATGTACTCTTATTGAATTGCTGAAATTGTCAACACTGTTATCCCAAACATGGTCGAGCAGTTCTTCCTGACTGACGGGGCGACCTTGATTAAGAAGTAAATATTCAAGTATTCCGATTTCTTTTCGGGTAAGTGACAGCTCCTGACCGTCAGCAACGGCAACACGGGCTTTGGTGTCAAAAGCAACCTTTCCACAGTTCAAAACAACATTGTTTTGTGTAAACCGCCGGCGAGTCAGACTGCGTATTCTTGCCTCAAGCTCCTCCAAATGAAAAGGCTTTGTCAGGTAATCGTTTGCTCCGGCATCCAGCCCCTCCACCTTGTCGGCAACCTCACAGCGTGCCGAAAGAATTAACACTCCGGTATCTCTGTCGGTTTGTCGCAGAGTTCGCAGTACCGTCATCCCGTCTGCACCGGGTAAATTCAGATCAAGTAAAACAAGATCGTACTTTTCTATTCCGAGCAACTCATTTGCTTTGTTTCCGTCATAACAAAAATCAACGCTGTATGCCAATCTTTTAAGGCTGCGAACAATTGTCTCGCACAGCGCACGCTCGTCTTCAATTACTAAAATACGCATAGAAACTCTCCTTGTTGTGTTTTCATATTTCTTTGATAATTTAATTATATCATTATATCGCTCATACATAAAGTTTTTGTTAAGTTTTCGTTCTTAACAGGGATTTTACATCCTCTGTGCTACAATGAGAGCACAAAAGAAAGGGGTGACCGAATTGACTCGAAAGAAAAAAGCCGTATTTCAGATCATACTGATTATCTGCGGAATTATGATGCTGTGTTACGGAGCTCTGCGTGGAGAGGCAGAAACCGTGTTAAGCAAGGCAATCCGGCTGTGTTTGGAGTGTGTGGGAATTGGATAACAAAGAACCGAAGAAAAAAAGAGGCGGTGTATCGCAGTTTCTCTCACGCTTTCGATGGCTTATTCAAGCAGGAGCAACTTTGCTGAGTAATATTCATCTGCCGAATTTATTGAAGGCAGAATTTATCAAGGCAAAGGAAAGGCTGTTTGCGTTCCGGGACTGAATTGCTATTCCTGCCCTGCGGCATCGGGTGCATGCCCAATCGGCTCGTTTCAGGCTGTGGTGGGATCGTCAAAATTCAGTTTTTCATATTATATCACAGGATTCCTCATATTGATAGGAGTTCTGCTCGGGCGTTTTATCTGCGGTTTTTTGTGTCCGTTCGGATGGCTTCAGGAACTGTTACATAAGATACCGACAAAAAAGCTTTCCACTAAAAAGCTGAAGCCGCTGACATACATAAAATATGCAGTTTTGCTTTTTGCAGTAGGTTTGCTGCCAATGCTCATTACAAATGATGTGGGTATGGGAGATCCTTTTTTCTGTAAGTATCTTTGTCCTCAAGGGGTACTCGAGGGGGCAATCCCTCTTGCCGCCATTGATTCGGGAATCCGTGCCGCACTGGGTACGCTCTTTTCGTGGAAGCTGGGCATATTGATTACGGTAATCGTACTGAGTGTACTTTTCTACAGACCGTTCTGCAAGTGGCTGTGTCCTCTCGGTGCATTTTATGCATTGCTTAACAAGGTGTCGCTTTTCGGAATGAAAGTAGACAAACACAAATGCATTTCCTGCGGAAAGTGTGCCAAAGTATGCAAGATGGATGTAGATGTAACCAAAACTCCCAACCATACCGAATGCATACGCTGCGGTAAGTGTATCCGTGCCTGTCCTGTCGAGGCGGTCAGCTTTCGCTACGGCTTTGGCAAAGGAAAAGAAAATGATTGTCCCGCTGAAAAAGCGGAAATTGCAAAACAAAAAATTGAAACAGAAATTGAAACAGAAAAGGAGTAAACACTATGAAAACGACTAAAATTTTAAGCTTACTGACTGCCCTGATGATGTTGTTAAGCTTTGCCGCCTGTGGCACAGCCAAAGGCAATACGACGAATACTACTGCAAATAAGAAAAGCGAAACGGCTATGCTGACAGCTGTGAATCCGAAAACAAAAGACGAGGCCGCCGACCTGCATCAAAAACTGATGGCACAGGAAAATGCTATTCTTTCCGAAAACAGCAAACTTTGGGAAAAGGTATTTCTTTCAGCCGATAAGGGTATGGCGAAGATTGAGGACGGCGGAAACTACGGTGATTTTCTTCTGAAAACGATTGACGGTATCAAGGATCAGTTCAGTGCAGATGAGTTGAAGCTGCTTAATGAAGGCGCCGAAGAGATTAAGGAAATTGAAGGAAAACTGACAATTTTGGAACAAAAATTTCCCGGATGCGGAGAAAAACCGTCTGATGGAGATATGAGCGTTCCGGCTGAAAACGGTAAGCCCATCGAAAAGGATGATCTGAAGAAATTCCCGACATTTGACGGCAAGGATCTTGACGGAAACGAAGTTAAGAGCAGTACACTTTTTGCAAAAAATACCGTTACTGTAGTAAACTTCTGGTTTACCACCTGCAATCCCTGCGTGGAAGAACTTGCCGACCTGGAAGCTCTGAATAAACAGCTTGCAAAAAAAGGCAGGAGCAGTAGTCGGAATCAATTCATTTACACTTGACGGTGACAAAACGGCTATCTCTGACGCAAAGAATATTCTGGCAAAAAAGGGTGTGACCTACAAAAACATTTGGTTTGATTCAAAAAGTAAAGCCGGAGAATTCACATCCGGATTGTACTCCTACCCCACAACTTATGTTGTCGATAAAAACGGTAATATTGTGGGAGAGCCGATTGTCGGTGCAATAACCTCCGAAAAGCAGTCTGAAAAGCTGCAAAAGTTGATTGATCAGGCAATTGCAAACAGCAAGAACTGATGTGTGCCCTGTCCCGACAAAGTATCAATAATGCATATTTTCAGGTTCTGTAAATTTTACATATAGATTCCAACAAATATGCCAATAATTAAGCCCATATAATTTTTCATACAACAAAACCTCCTGCAACGGATTTTACTCTGTGCAGGAGGTTTATTCTTATTTCGATATTTTTTATTTCATCATTATATCTCTATAAAAATTTTACATAGCTGTAAAGCGGTTTGTCATCACAATAAATTTGTATTCTGTTCAAGCATTAAAAAAGAGGCTCTTTCGAGCTCCTTACAGCAGTTGTTCTACCCTATTTTATTGTAGAGTTTGTTACTGTCAAAATGCAAATATCAAAACTGCCGATGCGAGAAAAAGTGCAAAAGTAACCAGCTGAATTTTTATGTATTTTTCAACTTTTGCAATTCGTTCTTCCGAATACTATTGACGAAAAAATCACAATGTCGGCAACAAAAGGCTTTGCTGTAATAACTGCTCATATTAAATTCTTATTGAATGTATTAGATTGATTTTTAGTGATTAAGTGTGTATAATGTATATTGGGAGGTATCTATGGGAAAACAAAATTATTTTTTCAGCGGAATTACGGACATACTGATTCTTGCCATTTTGTGTGAGCATGACAGTTATGTGTATGAAATTGTAAAATTCATAAAAGAAAAATCAAACGGATGCCTGTCCATATCTCAGAACACCGTTTACGCAGTCACCTACAAGCTTGTTAACGAAGGAAAAATCAGCGAATATTCAAAGCTTGTCGGCAAAAAGCGCACACGAATTTATTATCATATCGAGGACAAAGGTCGGGCATATTATGAAAACCTTTTGGAGAGTTTTCATAATGCATACAGCGGTGTAGAGAGTATTTTAAATATTTTAAAAGAGGACAAGGGCAATAAACAATAACGGGGATTCCCGATGTTGTCAAGAAAATAAGGACAGGCAAATACATCAAAAGACTTATTGCGGTTGTACTTATTCTTGCACTCATATCAACTGTTACATACTGCATTGTTTTGCATGAAGACCATCAGATTACAAAAAGACAGGAAGCTGTTATAGCCGAAGATGCAATCGAATAGTATAAATTCCGTTCGGATATTTTTAAAATTTACAGACCGATTTCAAATTTGATTTTGAAGTCGGTCTTTTTTGTATATACGCTTCTTACGCAATGAAAATACATATTCTGATTGTATTGTATCAATAGACATTGTAAAAAGCAATACTTATTAATATTTTTTAAATAACAAATTATTCATTTTTCCATATCACTTGTTCATTAAGCTTGAAAGTAATTTTTCATACTTTGCATTGATTGTAATTTGCGTTGCGGTATTGAATACAAACGAAGTTACTCCGTCATCACAACCGTAATCGTCTATCTGTCTGACGGTGCAGATTCCGTTTTCCAGCGACAACGGTAATCCCGTGATATTCTCATTACCGCTGTGCATCAATTCTATACTTACTATGAAGTTTTTATTGATTGCGGATTTTATTGCGGAATCAAATACAGCGTTACCGTCAATTTCAACGCTGTCTTCAAAAGTATCAGTTTCAATCAGTTTCTCCATTTTTTGATTATATTTTGAATCATACTCAATTCTGAAGAAATCAGATACTATTTTTACAATTACACCGTCACAAGTTCCGTCTGTATTGTACATTTGAATTGCAACCTCATCTTCATTAAGTGCAATAATCTTGCCGTAAATAAACTTGTCACATTCATCATCTGTATAAAACTGCAATTTTATTGCTTTGAAAAGCTTTTAATAATTCCGAATACAATTCGTACACTCATGTATTTTCACTTTGTTGATTTATTCTT
>ENA-OQIW01000020-OQIW01000020.1-human-gut-metagenome-genome-assembly--contig:-NODE-20-length-42325-cov-1.921465_pt1 | contig 42325 bp, 48 predicted proteins | sample MGYA00242586_ERZ504751 | MGnify/ENA primary metagenome ERZ504751 (study PRJEB26092, sample SAMD00036349) | human gut metagenome | host: Homo sapiens | study: EMG produced TPA metagenomics assembly of...
ACCAGGATGGTTATGATAAAGAATGGTGGAAGAAGGCTTTATAGCCATGGAATCGCCGCAGGATCCTAAACCTAGTATCCGCATTGAAAACGGTCGAATTGTAGAACTTGACGGCAAACGTCGTGAAGATTTCGACTTGATTGATACATTTATTGCTAATTATGCAATCCGCTTGGAACGTGCTGAAGAAGTTATGGCTATGGATTCCCGCAAAATCGCCAACATGATTTTGACACCAACCGTACCTCGCAGCGAAATCGCCAGTCTTGCAAAATCCATGACTCCGGCCAAAATGGTTGAAGTAGTAAGTAATTTCAACGTTGTTGAAATGATGCAATGTATGCAGAAAATGCGTGCTCGTCGCACCATGGCTAACCAGGCTCACGTAACAAACGTTAACGATAACCCGGTTCAAATCGCTGCTGATGCGGCTGAAGGTGCACTTCGCGGTTTTGCCGAAGAAGAAACAACCGTAGCGGTTGCTCGTTATGCACCGCTTAACGCTATCAGTATCTTGGTAGGTTCCCAAGCCGGTCGTCCGGGCGTATTGACTCAATGCTCCTTGGAAGAAGCTACTGAATTGGAACTCGGTATGCGCGGTTTCACAGCGTATGCTGAAACAATTTCCGTATACGGCACTGAAGATGTATTCACCGATGGTGATGACACTCCATGGTCGAAAGCATTCTTAGCATCCGCTTATGCTTCCCGTGGTTTGAAAATGCGTTTTACTTCCGGTACAGGCTCTGAAGTTCAGATGGGTCAAGCAGAAGGTAAATCCATGTTATACCTTGAAACTCGTTGCCTCTACATTACTAAAGGCGCCGGCGTACAAGGTATCCAAAACGGTTCTGTAAGCTGTATCGGTATTCCGGCAGCTGTACCTTCCGGTATTCGTGCGGTATTGGCAGAAAACTTGATCGCTGCTATGCTCGACCTCGAATGTGCATCCAGTAATGACCAGACATTCAGTCATTCCGACTTACGTCGTACGGCTCGTACACTCATGCAGTTCTGCCCTGGTACTGACTTCATCTGTTCCGGTTACAGCTCCACGCCAAACTATGACAACATGTTTGCCGGCTCCAACTGGGATGCGGAAGACTATGATGACTGGACAATCATTCAGCGTGACCTCAAAGTTAACGGCGGTTTGAAACCGGCTACGGAAGATGCTGTAGTAGCTGTTCGTAATAAAGCAGCTCGTGCGCTTCAAGGTTTATTCGCTGAACTCGGCTTACCGGCTATTACCGATGAAGAAGTAGAAGCTGCTACTTATGCTAACGGTTCCAAAGATATGCCGCCTCGCGATAAAGTAGCTGACATCAAAGCAGCTGCCGATCTTATGAATCGCGGCGTTACCGGTATTGACTTTGTAAAAGGTCTTGCTAAACGCGGCTTCAATGATTTAGCCCAAAGCGTTCTTAATTTGTTGAAACAGAAAATTGCCGGTGACTACTTACAGACATCCGCTATTTTTGACGATAAATTCAATGTAATTTCAGCAATTAACAATCCTAACGACTATGCCGGCGTTGGCACAGGTTATCGTTTGGAAGGCGAAGATTGGGAAGTAATTAAAAATATTCCTAACGCAATCGATCCGCGTGATATTTAAGGAGGCATCAATATGGCTGAAGTTAATGAGCAAGTTTTACGCGCACTGATTATGGAAGTGCTTAAAGAAATGGGTAGCGCCAGCAAGCCTGTTACTTTTGCCGGTTCCTCCGAAACGGCGGCTCCGGCTCGTCCTAAAGAAGAGGACGTAGATGATACTTGGATTCAGACCGGCGGCCCGGCTGAAGCCCATACATCACCTGATGAAGTGGTTATTGCTGTAGGTCCTGCATTTGGTCGCAGCCAACGCACGACTATCGTAGGCGTACCACATCGCAATGTAATCCGTCAACTCGTTGCCGGTATTGAAGAAGAAGGCTTAAAAGCTCGTGTAGTTCGTGTATATCGTTCGTCCGACGTAGCAGCCGTAGCCGTTGAAGGCGACCGCTTATCCGGTTCCGGCGTTTGCATCGGTATTCAATCCAAAGGTACTACCGTAATTCACCAACGTGATTTACAACCGTTATCCAACTTGGAATTATTCCCACAAGCACCATTGCTTACGGAAGAAGTATACCGCGCCATCGGTAAAAACGCAGCTAAATACGCTAAGGGCGAATCCCCTAATCCGGTAGCTACGCTTAACGATCAAATGGCACGCCCTAAATATCAAGCGTTGTCAGCCCTTTTACACATTAAGGAAACAAAACGAGTGGTTAAAGGTAAACCGGCTGATGAATGCCGCGTAAGCCTATAAGGAGGCCTTTATGAGTCAAGATATGGAAGCGATGATTCGCAAAATTTTAGAAGATATGCAAAAGGGAACCCCTTCTCCGGTAAGTGCCGTAGCTCAGACAAGCACAACCGAACACGTTGCTACAGTAGCGGATTACCCAATTGCTAAAAAACATCCTGAATGGATTAAAGTGGGCAATCGTTCCTTAGATGATATTACCTTGGATGCCGTTATGGCCGGTCAGGTTTCTATGGATGATATGCGTATCAGCCCTGAAATCTTAAAAGCACAAGGTCAAATCGCTAAAGCCGGCGGTCGCGATCAGATTGAATACAACTTCTCCCGCGCTGCTGAAATGACTAAAGTAGGCGATAAACGCTTATTGGAAATGTATAATGCTCTTCGTCCATACCGTTCCTCCAAACAGGAATTATTGGCTATGGCTGATGAACTTGAAAAAGAATACGGTGCTGTAATTTGCGCTGAATTCGTTCGTGAAGCGGCTGAAAACTATGAAAAACGTAAGAAATTGAAAGGTGATAACTAAGAGTTAGGAGTTTTGTGTATGAAGCGAGTCGTTGGTATTGATATAGGTAATTCCACAACAGAATCAGCGTTAGCGGAAATTCACGAGTCCGGTGAAGTTCGTTTTCTCGGATCGGCGATTGCCAATACGACCGGGATCAAAGGAACTAAGGATAATATTCAAGGACTCTTTGAATCGCTTCGTCAACTGGTTGCCAAAACGGGCCTGTCCCTTAAGGACATCGATTTAATTCGTATCAATGAAGCTACCCCGGTTATTGGCGACGTGGCGATGGAGACGATTACAGAAACGATTATTACCGAATCAACCATGATTGGGCATAATCCGAAAACTCCGGGCGGTCTTGGTATCGGTGTGGGCTATACGGCTCATATCCTACAATTGCTGGATAAACCTATGTCGGATGACTATATCGTAGTCGTAACCGAAAGAAATAGATTTTCAGCTTGTAGCCGAATTGATTAATGCGTATGTAACAAAAGGCTATCGCATCAAAGGAGCTATCTTGCAGGCCGATGACGGCGTGCTGGTAGCCAACCGTTTGCAGCAGCCGATTCCGATTATTGATGAAGTAGCCTATGTCGATAAAGTACCGCTTGGTATGTTGGCTGCAGTGGAAGTAGTAGAACCGGGTAAAGTAATTTCCCAATTGTCTAATCCTTACGGTATTGCTACAGTTTTCAACTTGACAGCGGATGAGACCAAGAACATAGTACCTATCGCCAGAGCGCTTATCGGCAATCGTTCGGCGGTGGTTATTAAAACCCCTGCCGGGGATGTCAAAGAACGTGTAATCCCAGCCGGTTCCATCGTGGCATCCGGCGACGGACGTACCGTATCCATCGATATTTCAGCAGGTGCCGAACAGATTATGGCTACCCTTGGCCAAGTGTCCCACATCGACAATGTATGCGGTGAAGCGGGCACGAATGTGGGCGGTATGCTGGAACGAGTTCGTCAGACTATGGCGGACTTAACCAATAAATCACCAAATGATGTTTTTATTGAAGATTTACTGGCAGTAGATACATCGGTGCCGATTAATGTGAAAGGCGGCCTTGCCGGCGAGTTCTCTATGGAACAGGCCGTGGGCATTGCCTCCATGGTTAAATCGGATCACTTACAGATGGAAATTATCGCCAAAGAAGTAGAACGGGAGCTCAAAATCCCTGTAGAAATCGGCGGTCAGGAAGCTGAATCGGCCATTCTCGGGGCTTTGACTACACCGGGTACGGAAACGCCGTTGGCGATTCTGGACCTCGGGGCAGGTTCTACCGATGCTTCGATTATGTCACCTGACGGACGGGTTACGGCTATTCACTTAGCCGGAGCCGGTAATATGGTAACAATGTTGATTAACTCTGAATTGGGACTGGAAGATATCCATTTAGCTGAAAGCATTAAGAAATTCCCATTAGCCAAAGTAATCAGCGTGTATCATATCCGCCATGAAGACGGCAATGTGCAATTTTTCAAAGATCCGTTACCGGCCGATTTATTCGCCAAGACGGTAATTGTAACCGACGAAGGACTCGTTCCTATCGAAGGGGACCAATCAATGGAAAAAATTAAGATTGTTCGTCAAACTGCGAAGGAACGTGTTTTTGTAACCAATTCCCTGCGAGCCTTACGGGCTGTAAGCCCAACGCACAATGTGCGTGATATTCCTTTCGTAGTTATTGTAGGCGGTTCGGCTTTGGACTTTGAAGTGCCGCAGCTCGTAACGGATGCGTTGTCTCACTACAATTTGGTAGCCGGGCGCGGCAATGTGCGCGGCACCGAAGGGGCACGTAATGCGGTGGCAACCGGCTTGATTCTATCGTATGCCAAAGAGCGGAGGGGATAAATTATGGAGGTTATTATTGCACCTAAACCGACCATTATGATTTATCACCACCCCAATGTATCAGTGGAAACTATTCAGGATCTCTTGTTCGGTATTGAAGAAGAAGGAATTCCCTATAGCTTAGAGGCACGTGCCGCAAGCGATGATATATTGCTTATGGCTGATGAAGCCTCTCATGCATCGGCCTTATCCGTAGGAGTAGGCTGCAGTGCTGATACTTTGGTGTTGAGTTATAAAAACTTACCGCCTCATCAATTTATATATCGTTTGCGTAATTATAAACAAGCAAAACAAACTATGCGAGCGTTAGGGGCCAATGCAGCTCGCCTGGTAAAAGGCAATCCTTTTAAAACCGACCCCGGATTGGAGGTGGCATTTTGAAAGAAGCATTAGGACTCTTGGAAGTAGCCGGATTGGCAGCGGCCATTAAAGCGGCTGACGTGATGGTGAAAGCAGCTAATGTAACGATTTTGAACGTGGAAAAAGCACGTGGCGGCGGTTGGATGACCGTTAAAGTAACCGGTGATGTAGGTGCTGTTCAGGCAGCTGTACAGGCCGGGGTAGCCCAAGCTAAACACGAACGTCATTACATTGCGCATAAAGTAATTCCAAGACCGGCTGAGGGCATTGATGCAATGCTATTAAGCGGTGGCGGTAAACCGGTATTAAACCCTAAGGCAACGGACGTTGTGAGGGAAGAAACACCGGCTCCCGCTGAAAAAACCGAAGCTAAACCGGTAGCGGCTACTAAAGTAGCGGCACCTGCCAAAGCAACACCTGCTAAGGTACCGGCCAAAGCGGAGGCTAAAACAACAGCTTCTACGGCTAAACCGGTGAAGAGTACACCGGCTAAATCGAGTGAAGCAGCTAAGCCGGCTGAAACCGCTAAAGCGGAACCGGCAAAAGCAGCGACTACGGCGACGGTAAAAGCGCCGGCTAAAACGGCCGAACCGGTTAAAACGGTTGAAACTGCCAAAACTGAGGCGTCTAAAACAAATCCAACCGCAAGCACCAAGGCGGAATCTTCCGTTGATACAGCGAAAGAAGCTTGATGAAGGTTGTAAAACCAACGCCAAAGAAACGACCGAGTCGAGCTAAAACAACTACAAAACCAAAAGAATAGCCCAAAAGGTAAGCACTTTGGTTGAAACACAAGATTTACAGATAAGCAGGATCCATTAAAGGAGGATTTATAATGAATAATGCATTAGGCATGGTAGAAACAAAAGGTTTAGTAGGCGCTATTGAAGCAGCCGATGCTATGGTAAAAGCAGCTAACGTAACATTGACCGGTTATGAAAAAATCGGTTCCGGTTTGGTAACTGTAATGGTTCGCGGTGATGTAGGCGCTGTTAAAGCTGCTGTTGATGCAGGTTGCGCAGCAGCTGCTAAAGTGGGCGAAGTTGTATCCACTCATGTAATTCCACGCCTCATAGCGATGTAGAAAGCATCTTGGTTAAATAAGACCATTGCTTTTAATAAAACACTTGAATTAGTAACACTGATTACAGATTAACTAATTAGCAAAGGATAACCTATGATGGATAAAGATGCTTTAAAAGAGCTGATTCGCCAGATTATCCAAGATGTGCAGACGCCGGAAATCCCAATTGGGATTTCCAATCGTCACATTCATCTCAGTCAAGCCGACTATGACCGTTTATTCCCTCATGTGACCTTACAGTCCAAGAAACAATTAAAACAACCCGGTGAATTTGCGGCTGAACAAGTGGTAACTATTGTGGGTCCAAAGAATGAAATTGGTAAAGTTCGTTTATTGGGACCGCTTCGCAAAGCATCGCAAGTGGAAATTTCACAAACTGATGCTCGTATGCTGGGCGTAAAACCACCGATTGTGTTATCCGGTCAGCTTGATAAAGCGGTGCCCATTACCTTAAAAACGGAATTCGCTCAAATTACGATTCCTTGCTGTATCATCGCCAAGCGTCACATCCATGTGAATGCCGATGATGCGCCAAAGTTGGGCGTAAATAATGGCGATACCGTAAAGGTACGAGTTGTGACACCGGAACGAACGACTGTTTTCGAAGATGTTATCATTCGCGTTTCCCCTGATTATGTGACGGAAATGCATTTAGATACGGACGAGGCGAATGCGGCACAAGTGGATGCTCATACGATGGCGAAAATAGTACGGTAGGAGGCAAGTATGCGCAGTATTGAAGAAGTAAATCAACTATTGGCCGCTTTTAATCAATGCGTTGAGGAAGGAGCGACACGCACAATTTCAGAAAAGGAAGCTGATACCTTACGGGTCGGCGTCGATCTTGGCACATCGTCCATCGTCCTTGCCGTAGTTGATGCGGGCGGTCAACCGGTATACGGTGCTTTTGAATACGCGCAGGCCGTAAGAGACGGCTTAGTGGTAGATTATGTGGGGGCAGTTACCATAACTCGGCGTTTAAAAGCAAAAGCCGAAGCGGAACTGGGTTGCTCCTTAACGAAGGCAGCAGCGGCCGTACCGCCCGGCACTTTAGGCAAAAACAAAGACGTGGTAAGTCATGTCCTTGAAGGCGCTGATTTTGAAGTAACCGCCATATATGATGAACCGACGGCAGCCGCCTTGGTACTTGATATGGTAAATGGTGCTGTAGTCGATGTGGGCGGCGGCACGACGGGAATTACCGTGATTAAACGGCGCAAAGTGAGTTACACCGCCGATGAACCGACCGGCGGTTCTCATATGACGCTTGTGCTGAGCGGTAATTATGGAATTTCCCAAGCGGATGCGGAACTTCTCAAGCGAGATCATTCAAGAGAACGGGAAGTGTATCCGGTAATTCGTCCGGTAGTCGAAAAAATGGCCACCATAACCAATAAAGCCTTGACGGACGGGGCCTATCGCAAGAACGGTCCGGTATATGTCGTAGCGGTGCCACTAATTTTACTGATTTTGCCGATACCTTTGAGAAAGTCATCGGACGGGAGGTTATAAAGCCTCTATATCCGGAATTTGTAACCCCTTTAGGAATTGCCCTTGGCAGTGTATAACTCAAATGTGGATTTCATGGCTAAGGTGAAGTGCTGATAGAGTTAAAAAAACATCGCTACAGGCATTTTTACAGGGAATGAGGTAGTTATGGACGAAATTATTGCAGCAGTACTCAAACGCTTGCAGGCGCGAATGGAAAGCGAGGACAGGTGGATTTGGCTCACGACGGCAAGCTTGAGGAACGCACCTTGCTGCATCATCAACGGGTGGAGGTTACCGGCTTAACTCAATCACAATTAAATGAACTGACCGAGCGAATCGAAGGTCCTTTAGTGACGTGGTTCGACCGAGCTGTCGCTTATGGTTGTGATATGACGGTGGTTACGGATATGTGTGTCAACCAACAATGGAATCCGGCGATGATATTAGCCTGGCCGTTTACTTTTAAAGATAAACAAGGCCGCAAGGTATACAGTTTCAAAGAGCGCATCATTAGTGCGTCGGCGATTCGTACCTGCAACAAAGAGTCCGTTATACTAATATTTCGTGGTCAGCGATTTACCGCTCTCGGGCTTGATGAATTGCGCGACCGCCAACTTGTATGTGTAGAAGGGACGAAACGATATGCAGACTGGTAGAGTAATAGGCAGTATTGTATCGACACAAAAACACGAGTCCTTAGTGGGCTTGAAGTTGATGATTATACAATACGTTGACGGCAATCAGGAACCGTTACCTTCGTATGAAGTGGCGGCGGACACTGTGAGTGCCGGGATTGGTGAATACGTATTGTTGACCCGCGGTTCTTCTGCTCGCCATGTATTCGGCGACGGACAGGACATCAATAGCGCTGTTGATTGCGCTATCGTAGGTATTATAGACAGTTTTGATAAATAGGAGGGCCACCATGGCTATTTACACAAAAATGGGCGATAAGGGCACGACGGGACTGTTTGACGGTACTCGCGTTGCCAAAAACTCGGAACGGGTCAACACCTATGGCACCCTTGATGAGTTGAATGCGCACTTAAGTGTGTGTGAAAAATTGGTGCGGTATCCGGAAACAAAACAAATTTTACATAATTTACAAGGCCTGTTATTTAGACTTTGTGCGGAAGTAGCGACGATGGACCAAGCTAAATTAACACAGTACAGCACCCTCATCAGTGAGGCGGATATAAAAGAGCTGGAATCAATCATCGACCGCTATACGCAATTATTGCCACCGCTCACAAGTTTTATATATCAGGGCAATAATTTAGCAGCTGCTGAGCTTCATGTGGCCCGTACCGTTTGCAGACGGGCGGAACGAAACTCAACGGCTTGCGGCAGGGCGAACCGGTTAGACCGACAGCGTTAGCGTTTGTAAACCGGTTATCCGACTGCATCTATACGCTGCGCGTATGGAAGACTTCATGTTCTATGTGGACGAAGTTTCTTCAAAGGTTATGGCTAAATTGGATGGGGCAGTAGAAGCGGCTTCACCTGCTAAGAGTCATACCGAGGTTGGAACCAAGCCCATAAATGAAGAAGAACGACTGCGTCGTATGGCCATGTGCTTACTTGAAGGGGCAACAGCCAAAAGCGAAGCTATGGGCGTACCGGTTGTTATTACTGTAGTGGATGTACACGGTAATCCGGTTCTTGCCTATCGCATGGCTGATGTGTTGCTCGTAAGTACCGAAATTTCGGCCGGCAAAGCTATACGGCAGTGGCTCTAAAATGTAAGACCCAAGCTTTGAAAGAAATCACTCAGCCCGGGGCTGATTTATATCAGATTGAATCCATGGTATCCAGGCCTTTAGTTACATTTGGCGGCGGCTTTCCGCTGACGCAAAACGGTAAGCTCATAGGTGGCTTAGGTATTAGTGGGGGGACAGTCGCTGAAGATGTGACTATCGGAGAATATGCAATGGATTATATGGAGGCAAAGTATGGAAAATAAACAAGAGTTAGAACGCATGATTCGCTCTATGGTTATGAATATTATGAACGGGACTGACACCGGCGTTAGCGCTTCGGAAGGTTCCTTACCTGATGAACCGGGCGTATTCAGCACTGTAAACGCTGCCGTAGCGGCCGCTAAACAGGCACAAATTCAATTCGAAGAATGCACCTTGCTACTCGCGGTAAAGCCATTGAAGCCATTCGTCAGAGCATGCGTCCATTAGTGAATAAATTGGCTCAGATGACTTATGACGAAACCGGTATGGGCCGTGTAGCAGATAAGATTATTAAATTGAATCTTACTCTCGACAAAACACCGGGGGTAGAAGACTTGGTAACGGAATGTGAAACCGGTGATAACGGGATGACTTTATACGAATTATCCCCGTACGGTGTTATCGGTGCCGTTACGCCAAGTACTAATCCAAGTGAAACTTTGATTTGTAATGCTATCGGCATGTTAGCGGCAGGCAACGCAATTTTCTTCAGCGTTCATCCGGGGGCTAAAAAGTTATCCCGTTGGCTCGTAAGTGAACTTAATAAAATCGTAGCTGATGCTATCGGTATTAATAACTTAATCGTTACTATCGCTGAACCGTCTATTGAAGCGGCTCAGGAAATGATGGTACATCCGGATATTCCTTTATTGGTTGTAACCGGTGGCCCGGGCGTTGTACATCAGGCATTGTGCAGCGGCAAGAAGGTAATCGGCGCCGGTGCCGGCAATCGGCCTGCATTCGTTGATGAAACCGCCAATATTCGTCAGGCTGCTCAGGATATCGTAATGGGCGCCAGCTTTGATAATAATATTCTCTGCATTGCAGAAAAAAGCGTGGTAGCCGTTCGTTCCATCGCCGATGAATTGATTGAAGAAATGAAAAAGGCCGGTGCGGTTCTTATCGAAAGAGAAGATCAAATCCAAAAATTGTTGGATATTACGTTGCAGAAAAACTGCACACCAAGCCGCAAATATGTAGCCGCAATGCCGCCGTAATCTTGCGTGATGCCGGTATTGAAGTGGACGGCGACCCACGCCTCATCATCATGAAACCGACAAACATCATCCGTTTGCTACGATTGAAATGTTGATGCCGATTTTACCGATTGTAACGGTAGAAAACTTCGAAGACGGTTTGGCAACTTGCCTCTTCTTAGAAGCCGGTTTACATCATACGGCAACCATGCATTCGCTTAACTTGGAACGCCTTAACAAAATGGCACGTGCTATGAAAACGTCCATTTTCGTTAAAAATGGTCCATCCTATGCAGGTCTCGGTTACAACGGCGAAGGTACAACCACCTTTACGATTGCCACACCAACCGGTGAAGCAACTACATCGGCCCGTCACTTTGCACGTCGCCGTCGTTGCTGCTTGACTACAGGCTTCCAAATTCGTTAGGAGGCAGCTATGAATCAATGGACATTTCCTACTAAAATCTTTGCCGGCCATGATTCCCTCTTACGATTGAAGCATTTTCGGCAAGAGCGGATCTTGGTTGTGTGTGATCCGTTTTTAGAAGGAACAGAAAACTTAAACTATATTTTGAATGAGCTCCGCCCACAGAACGAGGTGAGCATTTATACGGACGTTGTGCCGGATCCGCCTATCAGCCATGTGGTTAAAGGGGTGGAATTCATTCAGAAACTACAACCTACAGTAGTTATTGCCATTGGTGGCGGTTCGGCCATCGATTTGACTAAAGCCGTATTGTACTTTGCCCGTCATATGGGGTATAGCGGGGTACGTTATTTTACGGTAATTCCGACCACCAGCGGCACCGGTTCCGAAGTAACGTCATTTGCCGTTATTACGGATCCTACTTCACAGACAAAATATCCTATATTAGATGAAAGCTTATTGCCGCAAGAAGCGATTTTAACGCCGCTTTTTGTCAAAACGGCACCACCTAAAGTAACGGCCTACAGCGGGATGGACGTGTTGGTTCATGCTATTGAAGCCATAGTTTCGACGGGGGCTAATAATTTTACGGATGCCCTCGCCGAAAAAGCCTTGGAGTTGGTATTCGAATACCTGCCTAAGTGTTTTGCACCGGGAGCTACGGAAGAAGACCGCATGGGGATGCATGAAGCATCCTGCATGGCGGGGCTCGCTTTTAACCGAGCCGGACTCGGTATTACCCACGCCTTAGCGCATCAGCTGGGCGGTCAATTCCACATTCCTCATGGTTTGGCTAATGCGATGCTTATCGCCAGAGTCGTTATGTTTAACGCCTTTCATAGTGAAACGGCGTATGAGAAATATGTACAGCTAGCAAAGAAGCTCGGCTTTGCAGATAACGGTACAGACAAGAGAGATGCTTTAGTCGCGTTAGTTAAAGCTATCTTACAACTTGCAAGAACCGTTGAATGTCCGCTCAATATCAGTGCGGCAGCCAACGTTTCGGCACAGGAGGCAAGACAGAAAGTTTCTATTATGGCGGATAAAGCATTACAGGATATGACCTATCAGACAAATCCATATGCCGCTCGAAGGACGATCTGGAAAATCTATTATTAATGATCATGTAAGGAGTCGCGTATGGATACACAGATCCTGATTAGTGAGTTTGTTGGCACGGCTGTTTTAATGGCTTTTGGTAGTGGGGTTAACTCCTCGGTTTTATTAAAAAATACGTTGGCGAAAGCGTTTGCGCCAAATTGGATGAGTTTGATTTTTGGTTGGGGTCTGGCCGTAACCTTTGCCGTGTATATCGGTATAGCACTCGGCGGTCCGGCTCATTTGAACCCGGCTATTACTATTTCCTTCGCTGCCGGCGGCCTTTTTCCGTGGGACCAGGTATTGCCTGTTGTGGCAGCCCAAATGTTGGGAGGCTTCGTTGGTTCCGCTATTACTATGATTCACTATTTCCCTCACTTCAAACAAACCGGTCCGGATGAAGGCAATGTAGTTGGTATTTTTGCCACCGGCCCGATGAGTGATAACCGCTTCATGAACTTATTATCCGAAGTTATTGCTACGTTTATGTTTATATTGGCAATTCTTTGTCTCGGCAAAATGAGTGACGGTTTATTCCCATTCATCGTTGGTATGTTAGTTGCGTCCATTGGTTTTTCCTTCGGTTCTACCACCGGTTTTGCGCTCAACCCTGCGCGCGACTTTGGCCCTCGCTTGGCCTATGCAATCTTACCGGTACCTAACCGCGGGACGCTAATTGGGGTTACGCCTGGGTTCCTGTTATCGGACCTATCATCGGGGCAACCATAGCCGTATTCATTCTTCTTGCTGTTGCGCCTAAATAAGAAAACGACGAGTATCCTAAACGCAGATCATTAACTCCCCAGCTATTAATTTTAGTTAAGCGGGTTGTTGGTATATGAATCGCAATTAGGATGGGTATTAAAGGGATACAACGTATTCAGCTTAGGCTGATACGGAGTGAGTAATGTTAGGTAATTACTGCTCATAAAAAGAGCGGAGGAGGCTCAGGGCGGTAATTACCTAATGAATCATAAAGTTTTAATCAAACGAATTGATGGATCATATACGACAAATTAAAACATACCAGACTAATTGAAACATGTCAGGAATCTGAGTATATCAATTATAAAGGGACTGTGGCTTGCACAGAAAGGATTGTATTATGGATTTTTTAGACGCTGTAGAAAATAAACAACGCATTATTCAGGAATTTGTACCCGGCAAACAGGTTACAATTGCTCATATTATTGCGAATCCAAAGCCGGAATTATTCCGCAAAATGGGGTTAGATGAGAAAAAACGCGGAGCTATCGGTATTTTGACGATTACTCCCGGTGAAGGTACCATTATGCTGCCGATATTGCGACTAAGGCTGCAGGTATTGAATTGGGCTTTGTGGATCGCTTTTCCGGTGCCTTATTGATTACGGGTGATGTATCCGGTGTAGAATCGGCTATGAAAGCCGTGATGGAAGGTTTGGATAAAATTTTAGGATTTTTCCCAACGCAAATCACACGTACCTGATGAATTAATTCGTCAGTTATTCATGCTAGTGTCATTTATTTAATAGGTATTTAGAGGAAATCTGTAGTATAATAGATGTCAGTGGTGCTAGTGGCCTGCAGATTCGGAGGTGAGCAGATGGAACAGACGGACCAAGCGTTAAAAACTGTAATCATGGTGGGGCGTACGGAAGTTGGTAAGACGACGTTGGCCAATACGTTGATGTACGGCAGTCCGGAAGCTCGAAAAACTCAATCCATCGGCCGCATTGGATCGATTATCGACACACCCGGTGAATTTGTAGAAAATCCCATATATTATCGGGCAATTTTGTTGAATGCCTATGATGCAGATATCGTCTTGTTTTTAAATGAAGCGGATGAAAAGGAAAGTATTTTTCCGCCGAACTTTGCCGCTTCTTTTAATCGAGAAGTTATCGGGGTTATTACGAAGATGGACCTAGGTGGCGATGTGACCAGAGCTCGCAAAAATCTTAAAGAGGCGGGAGTCAGCCGAATATTTGAAATATCGGTACATGATGCCGAATCCGTAAAGGAATTGCATGATTATATTTCTCAGGAGCCGCAACCGTAATATACGGGACGCCGGTATAAGACATTAGTAGTGAATATGATGGTGGTAAATTATGAATTTTAAGCAGAATTTAGCAAGTGTATTAGCTGGTGCCTATAAGCTGGATTATCGTTGGCTCCAGATTAAGAATCATGAAATATTTATTTATAAGGATGTAAAGAACGCTGCGGAAACACCGCTGGCTTTACATTTCGATCCTGCCTTCAATGCGCAGGTTAATCACATTGTGTGAAGAAACCGTAGGTTCTATTACTGAACCGATTTTGATTGATACTATTTTACAAGCTCATTGTGCGGCGGAAGCCCATGAAATTTATTATGATGAAAAGCTCTATGCTGAAAAAGCGGTAGCGATTCGTCATAAGCCTAATGAATTGACCGCTATTTTAGAAACCGGCGAGCGCTATTTGCTCACTTTGAACGGCGTAGTTAAAACGAATCCCGGCGACTGGGTAATTCGTGGCGTTAACGGGGAAGAATATCCTTGTGATCCGGAAATTTTTAAAATGTTATATGATGTAATGGACGAATCCAAAAAATAATATATTGAATAGGATTCTTAATTATCGAATGTTCAGCATCGGTCTATTGACCGATGCCTTTTTGTATGTAATTTCAGAGAACTAAAAAGGATGATGAGTCAGGTGGCTCATCATCCTTTTTTTCATAGTATGTTACATTTAGGAATAGTAAATCTTAACATGTTTCAGTATTCAATTGGAGATACTATATAAGTGATTTATAGTTTTACGGTTTCCCCGTCTTCAGGAATGGTTACTTGATCTTTTAAGCCCATGCCGTCAACGTATTTTTTCATCGTTTTGCGGTCAACAACAGCATGGTTTACCGTATCCATGTGAACCGTTAAGATTTTAGCGTTAGGCGCTAAGGTAGCAGCTTTACCTACATCTTCGGTACCCATGATGATGCTGTCTTCAAAACCGAGTAATTTAGCATAACCGGTGTTCATTATGAGTACGTCAGGATTGAATTTGCTGATAGATTTAGTAATATCCGGAGTCCAAACGGTGTCCCCCATGATGTAAACAGTTTTTTCGTTTGGCATGGTGAATACAACGCCCATGGTTTCACCTAAGAGGTCGGCCGCCTGTTTATTTTGGTACATAGCGTCGGTACCGTGAGTTGCGTTGCGGTGAGACAATGTTACACCTTCAAAGGTAGCTGTATCGCTTAATACACGTACATCTTTAAAACCTTGGCTCTGAATTAAGGCTTGGTCAGATGCGTTTTGAACGAAGATAGGGGTATCTTTGTTAATGCTTTTAGCAGCCGCCTCATCCAATGATCCGGATGAGTATGGGTTACTACTACAGCATCTACATCGTTTAAGATTTCATTAACAGATTTTGGAAGGTCAACGAGTGGCACCCGTTGCTGACTGTTGAAGGTACCTTCAAAGCCCGGGAAGCTGTTTTTAGCAGCAAAGAATGGGTCAATGAGGAATGTTGTATCGTTGTAAGTTAATTTACCGGTAGCATTGCGGATATGTTCGTAAGAGCTGTCTGCAGAAGCAGTAAAACCGGTAGTAGCAATTACAGTAGCGGCTAAGAGGGATGCAAATAATTTTGATTTCATGATAATTCTCCTTTACATAATACACACATACTTTAAATTTACACAATTGTTTTTAACACTAATTTTAGCACTGATTTAATTTTTTCGATTAATTATGGCTTAAGTATAGCAGAATCTGTTATACTTGAAATAACAAAAAAAGACAATGTGTAAACTAATTTGACACATTGTCTAAAAGTGTATAATTGGCGAAAAATTTTTAATGTAAAATAGCATAAATCAGCGATAAGTATTTTTACTTATATACTTGTGTAACTATATGTAACAGTGTATGGGAGGATGATGTATGAAGATTATGTCACGCAAAGAATATACCAGGCATCAAATAAAGGAAGCCTTGTTAATGCTTTTGAAAAAAGAATCATTTGAAAAAATCACTGTATCACAATTGAGTAAGACCGCCGGCATTACGCGTGCTACCTTTTATCTGCATTATACTAATCCGATGGATGTAATCGACGAGCTTTTGGAAGATGCTATAATGGCAGCCGGCGATAATGACGTAGAGGATGATAATTTAGCGCAGATTACGAAAGCTTTGAATCGGGCAAAGACCGGGGACGAACTGTATGCTGCTTATGAGTCCGTATTTTCACGGCTACCGCTCTGTCAGCGCGTTTCCGGTGAGCGTAAATATATGCCAATCTTTAAAGATGTCTTATTGGCTGAGCATATTATATATAATTTATACTTTAATGAACGGCCTAAGCAAGTGGCAGCGCTTACGAAAGAGTTAAAAGTCACGGAAGCCGTAGCTGACGCTATTTTTTTGTTTTGCGTGCACGGACTATATGCTATAAATCAAAAGTATAATTGGCAGCGTACCGAAGAGTGGCTTATGGCACAGCGGCTCTGTTCCAATTTATGCAATCAGGAATGCAAGGCGTAGCACAAAATCGCAATTAATCGGCAGTAAATGACAATTTTAGGTGGTTTAATTGTAATATGATAGCAGATTCAGCAAGTAAGCAATTTTAATGAATCTGCTATCTTTTTAATTGCATATATAGTAATGGATACGGATTACCTTGCTCATCAAGTTCAGTGCGTTTATATACGCTAAATCCCATGTGTTCATAGAAGCCCTTAGCTTCCGGATTTTGCTCATTAACGGCAACATGATTAATTTCATAGGTATCGATGCCGTATTGAATCAATTGTTTACCAAGACCATGGCCACGCATGACCGGTGCGATAAACAACATCTCCACGGTTTGCTCGTCAATGCCCATGAAGGCAATAGGTTGTTGTGGATCATCTTCGGCTATAATTAAGTGGGGAACGGCGGTTAAAGCTTCGGGGACATATTCTTTGATAGCTAATATTTCATCATTGGATAAAATAGGTGGGTGGCTCGTACGGAGGCTTCCCAAACAGTTGTTAATTGCTCGATAAGAGCGGTAGGACGGTTAGATACTTCGTATAGTTTCATAATAAATCACCTTTATATAAATCTCATTTTAATTACTTTAGTATAATCATATAGAGTATTAAGAAGATTATATCATATGCAGGCCGATAAGCACGGTAGGAGAGAACAGATAGTAAGATACCCGGAATATATTGAAGTATACAGTAATACACTAAAATGCGCCTTAAAGCAAAAAAGCCCATAATACGAATGCTTTTGCGCAAACGCATTATGGGTTTTGAATTATTGGTTATGTTATTTTCCGGATGATGCACGAGTACTTTATCCGTATCGATTTCGTGGATTTTGTGGAAGTATTCTTGAGCATATTCCAAATCTTCCGGTGTGTTGATGTCGATGAAAATATCCGCTTCCAACGTGTTTTCCTTCAATGGTAATTGTAAAAGCGGTACTTCTTTGTAGAAGGAATGAAGCAATTTTTCACCGGCTGCGATTTTTTCTTTCATAATCGGTAAGAGTTTACGATTATAAATGGCGTGCAAGCAAATATCTTTGCCGTTTAGGATAGGTACTACGACTTGAGCAACGCCTTGGGCTTCTACCATGCGGTCCAATACTACGAGGGAGAGGAACGGCATGTCAACGCCGATAACGAAGAGGTTTTCCGCATCGGTCGCTTCAAAAGCTGTCGCTACGCCGCCTAAGGTATGATGGCCCGGATATTTGTCTTCCACAACCGTGGCGTCCTTTAACGGTTCAAATTTATCGAAAAGGGTCTTATTATCGGTTACAATAATAGGGTCTTTTTCGAAGGAAAAAGCTAACATAGTATAAATAGTTTCAATTAATGTTTGGTCGCCGAATTTGGCAAACACTTTGTTATAACCCATGCGGGAACTGTTGTGACCCGCTAAGATAACCGGTTGTAAAGTTGCTAAATTTTCATACATAATAATGACCCCCTTTAAAATGTTCCTCTGTATAATAATGATACCATATACGCATAAATGAAATAAAGAAAAATCATGTGAAATTGAAATTCTATAGTATTAATTTTGCATAATACATCTTGATTTAGAGGACTATATGAGCATAACGTATACTCGAAAAATGAAGTTGAAAATCACTTCCAATTAACCCTAAAAAAACCTCAAGGCGTTGACTTTAAATTGATTTAATTTAAAGTTAACGCTTAATTGGTTACATAATATTTAGTTGTCGTTGTTTTTGAAACGAAGAATGAAGGTTGTTCCTTCACCCGGTTCACTCTTAACAGCTACGGAACCACTGTGGATTTCCATAATATGTTTTACAAGGGCAAGACCAAGGCCGCTGCCTTCACGTTTGCTGTTGCGGCTCGGATCGGCTGATAGAAACGTTCAAAGATACGGGCTTGTTTGTCTTTAGGAATGCCGATACCTTCGTCGGTGACGCTGACAACGGTAAAGCTTTCTTTGGTGCAAATATTAACAATAATATGATTATCCAGGTTTTTGCTGAATTTAATAGCATTGTCAAAGAGATTGATAAACACTTCTTCAATCAACTTAGGGGAGAGAAGTAAGGACGGGCTTTCACCGGTTATGGCCAAGGTGATATTTTTGCCCTGTCGCTTAGTGGCTAATTGTTGCCAAGCTGAATTAATGACGGAGCGAATTGAGGTTTGTTTAAATAGTACTTCAGACCCTTCGTCTTCGATGCGGGAGAGTTTTAAAATAGTGTCGATTAGTTCCTGCATGTGAAGGGCAGCGGTATGAATATGACCGCCCAGTAGGGTCGCTTCTTCTTTGTTGGGATACATACCCTTAGCAAGAATTTCCGCATAGCCGCTGATGGTAGTAAGCGGTGTTTTTAGTTCGTGTGATACATTTGAGGTAAACTCATAACGGCGCTGTTGCTCTAAATAGCTCTGCGTAATATCTGAGATGATAACAAGCAAGCGACCTTTGTAGCGATCTTCTTCCGTAATGTGGAAGATAATATGAAAATGCTGATTATCTTTATGAAGCAAATATTCGCCGCCCTGATGTTTGCGCATGGCGTTAATTACATTTTTGCGCCATTCTACATCATCGGAAAGCAGTAAAAGCGATTCGCCGTGTAATTCGCTTTTAGCGTTTAAAAACTCTTTCAAGTGTTCATTATATGTAATGATGGTGCCGTCTAATTCGGCCAATAAGAGCCCTTCGTCCATTTCTTCCATAATAGACCGGAGGGTATTTTTTTCGGCCTGTAGACGCAAAATCATGGCTTCAAGTTCATTTTTTTGAAAAGACAGACGCGATAGAAGCGGTGTAATTTCATTGTACGCCTCGTCAATAACGGGCTTGGTATCGCCGTGCGAGGTCCAGGCTTTAACGATTTCTTCAATCGGATAGATGGCATCAGCCGTCCAACGCCGGGCTAAGAGATAACAACCGCCCGACATGGCCGCAAAGAGCAGGAAGAGCCCCGGGGCGGCGTCTAAGATAACTTTGTAAACGGTAGAACCGTTACGGGAGACTCGCAAAATCGAGTTATCCGGCAGGCGAATGGCCTCGTAGTAACTGATGGCATGGATGGTGGAAGAGTCACGAATATCACTGCCTTCGCCGTGGAGGATGGCCTGTGATATTTCGGGACGCTGCAGATGATTATCCATTGAATCCGCATCGTGGACGGAATCGAATAATACTTTTCCTTCGTAGGAAATCCAGGTAATACGCAAGGTATTATTGGTGGATTGGGCTATGGCTTGTAATCGGTCCGGTGTTAATGTGCCTGTAGACGCAATAATTCGACCTTCCGTATAGAGTACGGTGCGAAAATCATGTTTCCAGTTATTGTAGAATAAATAACTGAGAATTACGGTGCTGACTACGAGACTCAACATGCCCAAGCCGAACAGGGCACGGAAGAACTTCTGTCTCATATGGTGGCCTCCCAACGATATCCGATGCCGCGAACAGTCTTAAGATGGCGGCCGGCATGGCCTAAATGTTGTCTTAAGGTAACAACATGCATGTCAACGGTACGGGATTCGCCTTCATAGGAGAAGCCCCAAACAACTTCCATAATGCGTTCACGGGAAAGGGCAATGCCCGTGTTTTCCATGAAGTAGAGTAAGAGTTCGTATTCTTTGAGGGTTAACGCAATAGGTTGGCCATCAAGGGTGACGATGCGACTGTCTTTGTCCAGTACTAAATCATCACAAGTGAGCACGGATTTCTTAGGTGGCGTTATCGGACGGGTACGACGCAATAAAGCCTTTATACGGGAAACAAGTTCAACGACGCCGAAAGGCTTAGTGATGTAGTCATCGGCACCGCCGTCGAGACCTTGCACGACATCAATTTCGGAAGTTTTGGCGGTAATCATAATAATCGGCAAATCCTGGGTAGCAGGTTTTTCACGAAGTTTATTTAAGATGGATAAACCGTCTTCACCTTCCAGCATAATGTCGAGCAAGACAAGTTGAGGCCGGCGTTCTTCCAGGGCGGCCCAAAAGGGTCCGCTTGACTCGAAGGTGCCGACCTCAAAGCCCTGCCCGTTTAACACATAGGAGATAAGTCCGCGAATGCTGTCTTCATCTTCTACACAATAAATTAAAGGGTGGGTCTGTTTCATAGCTATCTCCTTATTCTGATAGAAAAAAAGGAACGAACTGCATTGAGTTCGTTCCGGGGAGTTTCCTGTTATCAACCGAAGCGACCGTTAATGTAGTCAGCCGTTTTTGGCTGTGTTGGTTCGGTAAATATAGTCTTTGTTTTATTATATTCTACCAAATCTCCCATTAAGAAGAAAGCGGTTTTATCAGAAATACGAGCAGCTTGTTGCATATTGTGTGTAACAATAACAATTGTGTAGTCTTCTTTTAATTCTAACGCTAATTCTTCGATTTTAGCAGTGGAAATAGGATCGAGCGCACTGGTAGGTTCGTCCATGAGGATTACGTCAGGGCGAGTTGCCAAGGTACGAGCGATGCAAAGACGCTGTTGTTGACCACCGGATAAGCTGATGGCACTTTTGTGTAAGCGGTCTTTTACTTCATTCCACAAGGAAGCTTGGGTCAAGCTTTTTTCAACGATTTCGTCGAGTTCGCTTGCTTTTTTGATGCCTTGTAAACGTGGGCCGAAGGCTACGTTGTCATAAAGGCTTTGTGGGAATGGGTTAGGTTGCTGGAAAACCATGCCTACGCGGTGACGAAGAACGATTGGTTCCATGTCGGCGTAAATATCTTCGCCTTCTAAAAGGATTTTACCTTTAACGGTAACATCACCTTCAAGGTCGTTCATGCGGTTTAAGATACGTAAGAAGGTAGATTTACCGCAACCGGAAGGTCCGATTAATGCAGTAATTTCGTTCTTCTTAATGTTCATGTTGATATTTTTTAAGGCATGGAAGGTGCCGTAGTAGAAATCGAGGTTTTCTACCGTAAACGCGTTGCCTACCGCTTGATCGGCTACAGCTTTAGCACCGGCATTTACCAACACTTGCTGATTGGGCATTGCTACTTCAGAAATTTCCATTATTTGTTGTCTCCTAGGTTTTTACGATTAAGGTGACGGCTCAAGGCACGAGCACCGATACTGAATGTGAAAACGAGCGCTAAAAGTACGAGAGCACTTAAGTTGGCCATGGCACTTGCATTTGGATCTAAAGATTCACTGCGGGACGCCCAAATTTGAAGGGATAATGTTTCACCGGAACGGAATGGGTTGAACGCATTGGTAGGGGACGTAATGTCCGTGCTGGCCCAATTGATGTCGGTACTCATACCGGCGGTAAACATAAGAGCAGCGGCTTCACCGAATACACGGCCGGCTGCTAAGATGATGCCTGTAATAATAGCCGGGAATGCGGCCGGAATTAATACGCGGCTGATAGTTTGCCATTTGGTAGCACCTAAACCGTAACTACCTTTTGCATAGGATGCCGGTAAGGCGCGCAAGGCGTCTTCGGTGATAGTTGCGATAAGCGGTAAGGTTAAGATGGATACCGTTAATGCACCGGCGAATAAGTTCCATTGGGAGTTGGTCATGATGATGAACACCAAGTAACCGAACAAACCGAGAACGATGGAAGGTAAAGAAGATAAGGTTTCAATAGAGATACGCATAATCTTTTGTGCTTTACCTTTAGTTGCGTATTCCGCCATGTAGATACCGGCACCGATGCGAGGGGAATACTGATGAGTAAGGCTAAGAACACGAGATAAATCGTATTGAAGAATTGGTTACCGATACCGGTTGGTGAGAATGCTAAGAGCTCAGGTTTGAATTCACTCAAGGCACTCCAGCAATATGGCCGACAAAACCAACTAACAGTAATAAGGTAGCGCCTGCAAGGATATGCAAACCCAGTGTAACCAAGCGGTCGGTAGATAAAGCCCGTCGACGAGGGCCCGGAATGGCTTTACTTGCTTTCACTTAGGTTGCCTCCTTTAGATGTAATGTAGCGAATGAGTAAAATGAACAATAAGGAAATTACGAATAGGAATAATGCCATGGTCCATAATGCCATATTGTATTCACTGCCTTCCATAGTACCGCCCATATCCGCTGCAATCGCACTGGTTAAGTTAACGGTAGGATCCAATAAGGATTTAGGGAAGGCTTTCATTTTACCGATTACCATGGCTACCGCCAAGGCTTCACCGAAGGCACGTGCCAAGCCGAGTACAACGCCGGCTAAGATACCGTGTTTAGCTACCGGTAAAACGATTTTGTAAATTACTTCCCAGCGGGTAGCACCTAAGCCGTAAGCACCTTGACGGTATGTTTTAGGCACACTGTTAATGGCGTTCATGGTTACAGATGTAATCGTTGGGAAAATCATGATTGCGAGTACAATGGATGCTGCCAATACGGAGAAACCGCTGTCAGCTGTAGTGTACTTCTGAAGGAAAGGTACCAAGATGGTAAGACCTAGCCAACCATAGATGATTGAAGGAATTCCTACAAAAATTTCAATCACCGGTTGCCAGAAACGACGTCCGACGCTAGGTGTAATTTCCGCCATGTAGATGGCTAACGCAATACTTACAGGCGTTGCCATTATCAAGGCGAGAGCACAGGTAATAAGAGAGCCGACAATATAAATGCCGGCTGCAACGTGGCCGCCGCCGTCAAGCGTGTCGGCGGGCTGCCACTGGTTGAGAATAGGAATTCTGAAAGACTGTGCCCGTAGATAGTGAAGGTACCGGTACACGATAGAGGAGGAAGATCCCAATCGCTGCTGTAATAATCAGTAGGAAGAGACCTGCGCCTCTGATAACGTTACGCCATATTCTATCGGCGCGTAAAGTGCTTTCAATGTTCATCTATTATTACCCCTATTTTTACTGTTTAACTTTAGAGGCTACACCGTAACCTTGAGCTTCCAATTTTTTACCATATTCATCAGACATGATGAAGTCTAAGTATGCTTTCTGAAGAGCGTCAGGTTGGCCTTTAGTGTACATGTGTTCGAAGCCCCATACTCTGTAAGAACCATTGTAGCTGTTTTCGAGGGTAGGAGCCACGCCGTCGATGGAGATAGCAGTTACGCTGGAGTTATTTAATAAGTAAGGAAGAGCTACATAACCGATAGCGCCAGGAGTGTTGGCGATACTCTGAATTAAAGCACCGGAGTCGTCAGTTTCTAACGATTTGTTGGAAGCTTCTTGGTTTTTGTCAAGAGCAAATTCAGAGAAGAGAGCACGAGTACCGGAAGTAGTAGGACGAGTTACCAATACTACGTTCTGGTCAGGACCGCCAACTTCTTTCCAGTTAGTTACTTTACCGGTGAAGATGTCGATCAATTGCTGTTTAGTCAAGTTTGGAACTGCTTTAGCAACATCTTTGTTAGCTACAGTTGCTACAGTTACGATTGCTACTTTGTGGTCAACGAGTTCAGCTGCTTTTTCTTTGGATAATTTTGTTTCAGCAGGAACGTCGGAGTTACCGATGTTTACAGTGCCGTCGGAAACTTGTTTCAAGCCGGTACCGGAACCGCCACCGTTCAATACGATGGATACATCAGGATGTTTCTTTTTGAATTCAGCCGCAGCATCTTTTGCTAATGGAAGTAAAGCGGAAGAACCGGAAGAAGTGATGGTTCCTTTTAATGCCTGAGAGTTTGCAGGGGCAGAGCTGTCATTGCCACAACCAAGTAAACCGAGTGTTAACACGCTTGCTACTGCCATTGCTGTAAATGCCTTACGTTTGAAGTTCATGATTCAATTGCCTCCTAATTAGAAATGGACGTATTTACCAATTTAGTTTGTACACACAGTATAACTAAGCTGTGTAAAGTTTTTCATGTCCCTCTGTAAAAGTTTTGTAAAATTAATAATAAATGAGAATAAGTTCGATATAGTTTGTCGCGAGGGGGTTCTTATAGGCTTATATAAATTATTTTTTTATTAGATAGGAATTTTGAATGGATTCTGTATGTTTTATTAATGAAGCAAATGTCTTTTATGGACGGAACTCATAAATCCTTTGATTTAAAATGACGATTTTGGGACGTTGAAAGTAGATAATTTCGGTAGACTTAAAATTAGGAGGTTATGTGTACGGCTGTAATCGGGGTGTATGAGGCTGTAATCAGCGAGGCGTACGAGGCTGTGATCGGCTAGGTAAATTGTTTAACCATTTAGGGAATATTTTTGTATTTTTGAATTGCACATTCATGATTTAGTGCTATAATTTATTTAAACTATATTCTATAGAAGATTAAAATAACATCTGATGGGGTTATAGAAGCTATGGTTGCAGAAAAAAGAGAAAGGTGTTTAGAAAGGAGCGATTATGATGCGCGTGGATATGAACAGTGATTTAGGTGAAAGTTTCGGTACTTATACGTTGGGGATGGATGAAGCGGTGCTTACGCATGTAACCAGTGCCAATGTGGCTTGCGGTTGGCATGCCGGGGATCCGCTCATCATGGCGAAAACCGTGCAACTTTGTAAAGAAAAAGGCGTAGCTGTCGGTGCTCATCCGGCTATCCCGATTTAATGGGATTCGGACGCCGCAACATGACGATTACACCGGCGGAAGCTAAAGCGTATATGCTCTATCAGGTAGGGGCTTTGCAGGCTTTTTGTAAAGCTGCCGGCGTGCCGCTACAGCATGTAAAACTTCATGGTGCTTTTTACAATACGGCTTGCGTGGATCCGAAATTAGCGTCCGCTGTATTGGACGGTATAGAAGCGCTGGGTGATGGCATTGCCATTATGGCACTCAGTGGCAGTGTTATGGTTGAGATGGCCAAAGAACGCAACATTCCGGTTATTCAGGAAGTATTTGCCGATCGCGGCTATACGGCTAAAGGAACTTTAGTACCACGCAGTGAACCGGGTGCCTTTGTCAAAGATCCGCAGGAGCATTGGCCCGTATTTTGCAGATGGTAAAAGAAGGCACCGTAGTGCTAATACGGGTGAAACCATTCCGATTGTCGCTGATTCCATTTGTGTTCACGGTGATAATCCGGAGGCGGTAGCTTTACGAAGGAACTTCGGGAAGGGCTCGAAAAAGCAGGTTTAACGGTGGCTAATTTTGCCGGCTAGGGATAAAGAGGTATTAAGGGAGGTTTTCTATGAAGCGAGTTGATGATAATAAAAAAAGTCTGTCCGTTTTAATCGGGGCGGCCTTTTTGATGGCTACATCGGCCATCGGTCCGGGGTTTATGACGCAGACGGCGGCTTTTACGGATCAGTTTAGAGCGGACTTTGCCTTTGTTATTGTGGCATCCGTTATTTTATCGTATATAGCGCAGCTCAATGTGTGGACCATTATTGCCGTTTCCAAGTTGCGCGGTCAGGATATTGCGAATCGCGTATTGCCGGGACTCGGTTATTTTGTAGCCTTTCTGGTTGCTTTGGGCGGTTTAGCTTTTAACATCGGTAATATCGGTGGGGCCGCTCTTGGGATTAATGTAATGATTGGGCTTGATACAAATATCGCGGCCGTTTTGTCAGCCGTTTTAGGCGTCATTGTCTTTATTTCCCACAAGGCGACCAAAGCTATGGATGCGGTGACCAAATACTTAGGGATTTTAATGCTCTTATTAATTGCCTATGTTACCGTGGTAGCAGCGCCGCCGGTAGGGACAGCCATAAAGCATAGTGTGTTGCCGCTAAAATATGAATGGCTTGCCACCATTACTTTACTTGGTGGTACGGTTGGCGGTTACATTACTTTCTCCGGCGGTCATCGTTTGATTGACGCCGGCATAGTAGGTGAGGAAAATTTATCGCAAGTACGTCGTTCCGCCACTCTTGGCATGGGCGTAACAACCTTGGTGCGAGTGCTTTTCTTCTTGGCCGTATTGGGCGTGGTAATGCAGGGCTATACTTTGGATGCAGGCAATCCGGCTGCTGATGCGTTCCGTTTTGCCGCCGGTGAAATCGGCTATCGTATTTTCGGCTTAGTATTCTTCTGTGCCGCCATCACTTCCGTAGTAGGCGCGGCCTACACATCGGTGTCATTTTTAAAAACTCTGTTTAAAACTGTGGGACGCCACGAAAATCTTTGGATTATCGGGTTCATCATTGCGTCGGCAGTTATCTTGGTACTCATCGGCAAACCGGCTATGCTCCTCATCGTAGCAGGTTCGTTGAACGGTCTTATTTTGCCGGTTACTTTAGCCGTTATGCTGATTGCGGCCAAGCGTAAAGACATTATGGGAGAATATAAGCATTCCCCAATATTACTGTGGAGCGGTTGGGCCGTAGTCGCTATTTCCGCGTACATCGGTTATATTTCGTTACAAGGTATTTTGAAATTAATTCAGTAGCTTAAAAATAAACGGGCTACTCATTGATTAGGAGGTGGCGGTATTGACACCTATACAGGAAACATTGCGCTTTGCACCGGTAGGTGATAAAGCGGTAACGGCCGTATTCGGGGATACAATCGATCCGGCCATTAATCGCAGAATTCGTCATACGGTGCAGGCTTTGCAAACTGAAGTGGGCCATACCATTGAAGAAATGGTATCTACGTATAGTTCGATTTTAGTGATTTATGACCCACTGAAAAAAGATTATGACGCCATTTGCGACATGATAAGCGCAGCGTCGCAAACTGAGAATGAAACAGCTGCAGCCGACAAGGTAAGGGTCGTAGAGATTCCCACCGTGTATGGCGGCGAGTATGGCATGGATATGGACTTTGTAGCCGAACATGCAGGGCTTACGGCGTCAGAAGTCATCAATATTCACAGCGGTACCGATTATTTGGTGTACATGTTGGGCTTCATTCCGGGCTTTACCTATCTTGGCGGTATGGATGAACGTATTGCTACCCCTCGTCTTACTACGCCGCGCACCCTGATCCCGGCCGGCTCTGTAGGTATTGCGGGGCACAAACGGGGATGTATCCATCCGATTCGCCGGGCGGCTGGCAAATTATCGGACGCACACCGGTTCGTTTATATGATGGCAACAGTGAAAAACCGACCCTTTTGGAAGCCGGTGATTATGTGCGCTATGTGCCGGTTTCGGAAGAAGAATTTTTAGATATTAAGGCCCATTTGGCGACCTATGAAGTAAAGTCATTTTATTGTAAGGAGAGTGAGCTCCATGGTAGATAATACTTTTACAAAAAACGGTGCCGCTCATGCCTTTCATTTGATTGGCAATCCTCATAGCGGCGTGTCGCCTATTGCGTATTGGCAAATAGAACAGCCGGGCTTTTTTACAACCGTTCAAGACGGCGGTCGGGCGGGCTATCAGCAGTACGGTATGCCCGTGGCCGGTGCGATGGATCTTGAAAGTTACGAACTAGGGCAACGTCTCGTAGGTAATCCTATGAATCTGGGGTGCTTTGGAATGTACCGTTATGGGTCCTACCTTTACGGTTGTTGAACCCTGTGTAGTAGCCTTTACGGGGGCTTTGATGGGACCTATGGTTAACGATGTGCCGGTGGCGATGAATGAGGCGATTCGCTTACAAACGGGTGATGTAGTATCATCCACATTCAGTACGAATGGCGTACGCATGTATATTGCGGTGCGCGGCGGTTTTAATGTACCCGTAATAAACGGCAGTGTGGCTACACATGTAAAATCAAAGTTGGGCGGCTATGGTGGCAGTCGTTTGCAAAAAGGGCATGTGCTCATACTCGGCGATGAACGAATCGCCGCGACCGGGCTTAATCGAGCAGTTTTACCTGATTATACCGTGCCTCTTCAGTATGAAACACCTATGGCACGACGAGCTAAGCAGGCAATTCGTATTGTGTTAGGTCCTCAGGCGGATAGATTTACGGAAGAAAGCTACGCCATTATGACGAGCGAGCCTTATGAGATTACCGCTGCGTCCGACCGCATGGGTTATCGCTTGGCCGGGGCTAAATTGAATCACATAGACGGTGCTGATATTATTTCCGATGGTGCCGTATTTGGATCGATTCAAGTGCCTGCCGATGGCCAGCCGATTATTTTAATGGCCGACCGCCAGACTACCGGCGGTTATACTAAAATTGCTACGGTTATCACCCTGATTTGCCGATTTTGGCACAAATGGGACCGGGTGAAACTGTAAAATTCGAAATTGTAACGGTGGCAGAGGCTCAGGCTATTTATAAAACCTATTGTGCTATGTGGCGCTAAAGCGGAGACAATATTATAATCAGCAGGTGCATTCAACCGTTATATAACGGCCAGAAATCCTGCTACAGCTACCCGAAGTCAGATAATTCAGCTAAGCTGTTTTATCTGATTTCGGGTATTTTTGCTATGGTAATCGGTGCGATGTATAATAAAGGTAGATTTTATAGAATTTTAGCGTATAATAAAAACGTGACTAAAATATATTTTTTTACCTTACTACTTAACATACATGTTATAGACATGTAATATGCATTGTCTTATGCAACAGCTGGCATACAGGCTGTCGCTTAGGAGGAATTTAACGTATGAGACCGACCCACATAGAAATCGATACGGCCATTATTCGTGAGAATTTGCGTCGCATCAAAGATAGTTTACCGGAATGGAGTACCAGCACGGCGGTAATTAAAGCTAACGGCTATGGCCATGGCAGTGTCATGGTAGGCCGTATTGCCGTAGAAGAAGGCTATGAATCGCTGGCCGTAGCCTTTCCGGAAGAAGCCTTACCACTTCGTGCGGCCGGGATTATGGTGCCGATTTATTTATTGGGCATTACCTTGCCCCAGTCTTTTGATTTAATTGTGGAAGGTAATTCGCGACCGGCTATCTGTGAGTCTACTGACCTGGCGGCTTTGGAAGCTTGTGCCGCCCGTATGATACGATTATTGAATGTTGTATTGCCGTTGATACGGGGATGCATCGTATCGGTATTCATCCGGATCACGCCTTGGATTTTATGCAAAAAGTGGAAGCGTATCCGCATTTACATGTGGATGGGTTCTTTTCTCATATGGCCAGCGCTGATGCGGCCGATAAAACCAGTGCGCACCAACAAACGGCCTTGTTCCGCAATATGGTGGAAATGATTCGCGCCCATCGCTCCGAACCGTTCCGTTTTTCCTTGGCTAACAGTGCCGGTTTGTTGTCGGTTAAAGATAGTTTATTTACCGATGCGCGTCCCGGTATTATTCAGTATGGCATCATGCCATCCTTAGACGTGCCGAATCGCTTAGGCTTGCGCCCGGCGTTAAGTATGTATAGCAAAGTTGTACATGTGCAACATTTAAAAGCCGGTGAACGCATCGGTTATGGCGGTACCTATACGACGGACCGTTTGACCACGGTCGCTACCGTGCCGGTAGGGTATGCCGATGGCTATCCGCGCAGCTTGTCGAATCGCGGCAGTGTGCTCATTCATGGTCGTCGCTGTCCCATTGTAGGCCGTGTATGCATGGACCAGTTAATGGTGGCTATGCCAGAGGGCGTACCGGTTCATCCCGGCGATGAGGTTGTTTTAATCGGCACACAAGGTGATGAAAGCATAACTGTACTTGAAATTGCCACCTTGGTTGGCACCATCCCGTATGAAATCTTCTGCGATTTCTCGGAACGGGTACCGCGTATTTATATTTAGGTGTATTCGTTGCAGGTGCTTGCCGTATTTTAATTAAACGTAGAAATGTCCTTTAACCCGTAAAAATATTATACTTTTAATAGCAGTGCATATATAAAAGTTCCCTATTACGACTGAACTCATGATTGAGTACGGTTGTGATAGGGAACTTTTTTGTGTATTAATACCTCTATTGAATTAGTATTGGAAGTTTTTAGTTTCCATAAGTTTGGCAATGACGGTACCGAAGCGTCTTAAAATATATTTTATGTTCGTAATGTGTTCCGGTGTAGCATCGAAGACGATGAAACTAATGCTGAGGGCGGCCACGATTTGGTTGTTTACGCGCAGTGGCATGGCAATACAGCGGGCGTATTTCGTGATTTCCTCTTCTTCGTAAGTAAATTCATCATTGGCGTCTTTATGGATATCTTGATAGAGTGCATCTACCGTAGGAATGGTATTCTCGGTTAACGGCGGTAATGAATTCGGGAACAATTGACGTAAGTCTCCAAGGAGTGGTCGTATAATAAGGCTTTGCCTAAAGCGGTGGCGTAAGCGGTAAGCGTTTACCGATGGAGGAAATCAGCTGTAATGGTTTCGGACTGTTTACCTTTTGCAGGTACATAATTTCATTGCCTTCCAAGATACCCAGATGGATGGTTTCTTTACACAAGGAAGACATAGTCTCCATTTGGTCCTTAATGAGTGTCAAAATATCACCGTTATGCTGGTACGTATTGCCGATGATGAAGGCCTGTTTACCAATAGTATATATTAGAGACTCGTCTTCGCAGAGTAAGAAGTTATTATCTACTAATGTTTTTAAAATAGGGGTGAGCGTACTTTTTGGGCAATCGAGCTGTGTAGCAATTTGCGATAGGGTTAACCCGTTACTGCCGGCCACCGTTTCAAGAATCTTAATAACTCGCAAAGTCGGTTTATGTTGTGTGGGCGAAGGCGTGCAATCGGAGGGCAAGGCATCATGTTTAATTAATTTTTTTGAAGGCATATTAAAAACCTCCTTTCTCAATATTGTTTTATTTAAAGGTAATATATTATGCCAAAATCTTTAACGTATATAATTTGCATATATATTGTATCACGTTTGTTCGTATATGCATACTATAATATGATTTTCGCAATTTACTGCCTTTGGTTATTGTTATTATGATAAATAGTTATTGCGTATATACGAATGTTATTGACTTTTACGTATGATAAGTATATGATAAGAACATAAATAGTACGTAAATAATATTTGTGTTTGTATATACGAAACACAAACACAATTCTTATATGCGAACAGGTTGAATTTAGACTGTGATTAAAAGTATGTATATAAGTACAAGTTTGTGAAAATATACAAAATGTGTGTGAAGAAGTTACTCTTTTTAGAAGCTTGGTAATGACCGGCTTAAACCTGTAAACAAGTGCATTGTGGAGGTGTAACAGATGAAAGGTATTCATGTAGGCTCAATTGATAATGTAGCAACAGCTATTGAGCCCTTACAAGTTGGCGAAGAGGTTCTTGGTGTAGTGATTAAAGAACCGATTCCAAAAGGTCACAAATTTGCGACGGAACGAATCGCCAAAGGCAGTCCCGTTATTAAATATGATTCCCATATCGGTGTAGCTGAAGTAGATATTGAACCGGGCCAATGGGTTCATGTTCACAATATCGAAGGCGAACGCGGTCGCGGCGACTTGGATTCGGAAGTTCGCGATATTGATCAAGATGTAGAACGTAAAACAAATATTGAAAAAGGTAAAGACAGCTATAAATTGACCGGGTATCGCCGCAGTGACGGCAGCTTCGGTTTCCGCAATCATATCTTGGTAATCCCAAGTGTTCACTGCGCCAACAAAGTGGTAGAACGTATTGCCAACGGTGTTATGTACAGCGATGTAGAACGTCGTGATGACACCAAAGTTGTATATGTAAATCATCAACACGGTTGCAGCGAACTTTCCTATGATGCGGATCAGACGAAAGATGTTATTGTAGGCACCGCAGCTAATCCAAACGTATATGGCGTTTTGGTAGTCGGCCTCGGTTGTGAGGTAGTGCAGGCTCACACCGTAGCTGAAGAAATTAAAGCGCGCGCACCGTATAAGAAAGTAGAATTTTTCAATATTCAGGCCACCGGCGGTACGGAAAAGAGTATTCGTCGCGGCACAGAAATTGTTAAAAATATGTTGGCCGAAGCGTTAAAAGAAGAACGCAGTGAAGGTACCTTGGCGGATGTAGTACTCGGTACGGAATGCGGCGGCAGCGACAGCTTCTCCGGTTTAAGTGCCAATCCGGCGCTCGGCGTAGCTCTGATATCGTAGTCAGTCACGGCGGGGCCGTAATCTTGGCGGAAACAACCGAACTTATCGGGCAGAACATATCTTGGCAAAACGCGGTATCAATGGTGTTGTGAGTGAACAAATCATGAGTACCATCAAAGGGTTTGAACAAGAAGTTATCGACTCCAATGCGGATATTCGCGGTGCTAACCCAAGTCCGGGCAACATAGAAGGCGGCCTCAGCAGTATTGAAGAAAAATCTTTAGGTTGTATTTATAAAGCCGGTAACAGTCCGGTAGTGGCCGTAAAAGATTATGCAAAACCGATTGTGGATAAAGGCTTAACCTTTATGAATACACCGGGCAATGATATTGAACAATTGAGCGGCATGGTAGCCGGCGGATGTAATATTGCAGTATTTACAACCGGCCGCGGCACGCCGACAGGCAGCCCGATTGCACCGACAATCAAAGTATCGTCCAACACCTTTACATATAACAATATGAATGATGCTATCGACTTAAATGCGGGCACCGTAGTGGACGGTAAACAAACAATTAAAGAAGTGGGTTATGAAATTGTAGATGCTATTTGTGAAGTGGCTAACGGCAAACTAACAAAAGCAGAACATAATGAACAGAATGACTTTTCAATTTGGCGCTTGGCCACAACCGTATAGTACGGCAGGCCGTACGCATGGCAGATGAGATTGTGTGTGAATCGAGTCGGCCGTGTTTCCAAGGAATATAAACAGTAAGTCCGGTAAGAGGTACGCGACTTAGTTGGTTTATAGGTGTATAGAGTGTTAATTTAAATTGGAGGTATGTATCATGGATTTGCAATTAAAAGACAAGGTTGTATTTGTAACCGGTGGCGGTAAAGGCATCGGCAGTGGTATTTCCCTTTCGTTGGCCCGTGAAGGTGCGATTCCTATTATTCTTTCCCGTTCGCCAATCACTGACGAATTCAAAAAAGATATGGAAGCTATCACGACTAACTATGAATTCATTCAAATTGACTTAAACGACACTGACAAAATCAAAGGCATCGTTGACGATGTAGCAGCTCGTCGCGGTGGCATCTACGGTATTGTAAATAATGCCGGTGCCAATGACAACAAAGACCTCGACACTACATCTTGGCAGGAATTTGAAAAGAGCATTCATGGTAACTTGACTCACTACTATGAATTGGTACACGCATCGGTAGACTACTTGCGTAAATCCAAAGGTTCTATCTTGAACATCACATCCAAAACGGCGTTAACCGGTCAAGGTAAAACCAGTGCTTATGCAGCCGCTAAAGGTGCTATCTTGGGTCTTACCCGTGAATGGGCAGCCGCTTTATTGGATGACGGCGTACGCAGCAACTGTGTAGTAGTCAGCGAATGCTGGACACCTTTATACGCTAATTGGATTAAAACATTTGACGATCCGGAAGCTCGTAAAAAAGTTATTACCGACAAAATTCCGTTGGAACGTCGTTTCACAACAATCGAAGAAATTGCTGACACAGCAGTTTTCGTATTATCGCCTAAATCCTCGCATACTACCGGTCAATGGGTATTCGTAGATGGCGGCTATGTTCATCTCGATCGTGCGTTGAGCTAATAGGCGGTACTGTACATGAATCAACAAGGTGCCGCAGGTAAACTCGTTACCAGCAGAAACATTAAAATCGCGTTTTGGTTAGTAACTTCTTTATTCTTCCTCTGGGGTTTCAGTTATGGCCTCTTGGACGTTATGAATAAAAACTTCCAAAATCACTTGGGTATTACTAAAGCCGTATCCGGCTTATTGCAAGCAGCTTACTTCGGCGGTTACTTCGTAATCGCAATTCCGGCCTCCATGGTAGCTACTAAATTCGGCTACAAAGGCGGTATCATTATGGGTCTGGCCTTATATGCATTAGGCGCTTTACTTATTATCCCGGCCAGTAACGAACAAAGCTTTAACTTATTCTTATTAGCCTTCTTTATTATCGCCTGCGGTCTCGGCAGCTTGGAAACAAATGCCAACCCGTACATTACCAAATTAGGTAGTGATGAAGATGCGGCGTTCCGTATCAACATGGCACAAAGCTTCAACGGTGTTGGCCAGTTCTTAGGACCAATCGTTGGCGGCGTATTGTTCTTGTCCTTATCCCACGGCAACATTGACCAAAACATGGCCAACGTTCAGATGGTATATGTAGGGATTGCCGTAGTAGTACTTGCTGTATTGGCACTCTTCGTGTTTACACGCATGCCGGAAGGTGCTGAAGTTAGCGAAGCAGCCGGTGATGTTGTAGAAGAAGATACTGACAGCTCTTATGGTAAATTATTCTCCTTCCGTCATTTCCGTTTAGGTGTTATTGCTCAGTTCTTGTATATTGCTGCACAAGTAGGTGCCGGCGCATTCTTCATTAACTACTCCGTAGAACACTGGCATGGTTTGGCTGACCATGAAGCGGCTTACTTCTTCAGTATCGCCTTGGTAGCCTTCTTACTTGGTCGTATCGTAACAACACCTATCATGAAAAAGGTTAGAAGTAACGTAATCTTGGCTACTTACTCCTTGATCAATGCAGGGATTATGGTTGTGTTACAATTCGTACATGACTTACCGGCCGTTATCGTTCTCTGGTTATCCTTCTTCTTCATGTCTATCAGTTTCCCAACAATCTTCGCTTTGTCTGTTGTGAAAATTCCTAACAGCTTAGTTAAAAAAGCAGCCAGCTTGTTAATCATGAGTATCGTAGGTGGTGCGTTCATGCCGTTCTTCATGGGTTATGTAGCCGACCACTGGGGTACCGGTGCCAGCTTCTTACTCTTATTACCTTGCTTCTTATATGTAGCTTGGTACGGTTTGAATGGTGTATCTAAAGACTAATACGTACTGACAAGGATTGCCGGCTGAAATGTCGGCAATCCACTTATATGGCTAAAAATTGATTATAAATAAGCTATAAGAATGTCTTACATTAAAGGAGACGGTAACATGTTGGAAATTGTAGACTCCCATTTACATATATGGGACTTGGATGTATTACATTTACCTTGGTTGAATTCCTGCAAAGGGGTAATTCAGCAGAGCTTTTCCATGGATGACCTGGTTAGAGAATACGCCAAAGCCGGCGTAGACTTTAAAGGGGGCATCTATATCGAAGTGGACTGCGACGACGCGATTAAAGAAGATGAATTTATCTTCAAGTTGAACAGTCCTAAGATTTTGGACAAAATTATGCGCGCTCGTAATTTGAGCGGTCATGTTCGTTTGCCGGCCGGCATCGTAGGTGTACGTGAACCGCTTCACATCGACAGCTCCCCACGGGGCCGTTGTTTGGAACGCAGCTTCATTGAAGGCCTCGAAGTATTGGCTGATAAAGGCTTAATTTTTGAAAGCTGTAACCGTGTAGAAGAATTGATTGATATTTATCAGGCCGCAGCACAAGTTCCGGACTTAAAATTAGTTATCAACCATTGCGGTAACGTAACGGAATTGACGCCGGATTACAAAGAAGCGATGACTAAGTTGGCATCCTTGCCGAATGTATACTGTAAAGTATCCGGTTATGCTACGGAAGATAAGGTGTTTGTTAAGAACTTATTAGACTTTATTTCCGGTACCTTTGACCATAGTCGCTTAATTTATGCATCAAACTTCCCGGTTGTGGAATTGTATTCTAACTTTAAGGATCATTTAAACTCCGTACGTGAATACTTCCATGATGATCCTGACATTTTCTCTAAAAATGCCAAAAATTTATATAAATTAAATAAACCTCAAGTGTTTGCCAGCGTAATTAAACTTCGCCCTGAAAAAGCGGAATATTACAAGGCATTACATGCCGACCCATTCGCCAGTGTAAATAAAATGATTCGTGAATGCGGTATTACACACTATCAGATTTTCAATCGTGATGATTTGCTGTTTTCAATTATGGTCTATGAAGGCGATGATTTTGAATACGATATGGCAAAAATGGCCAACGATCCGGAAACACAGCGTTGGTGGCGTGAAACCGATCCGTGTCAAACTCGTATCGAAGGCGCTCAGAAAAATGAATGGTGGGCCGACATGGAAATGGTATACGATTTGAATAAGAAGTAGGGGGTAAGGCTTGTGAAAGCAAAATATATATGTCCGATTTTGACATCGATGAATGCGGACGAAACAGTTAACTACGATCAGATGCATGCATTTTACGATCAGTTGATTGAAGCCGGTATTGACGGCGTATTGGCCGGTGGCAGCGCCGGTGAATTCTATGCATTTTCATATGATGAAATCAAGGAATTTATCTTGGATGCCATTGAATACGGCAAAGGCCGCTGGGAAGTTATCGCCGGTACCGGTCGTATGGTAAAAGCGGAAACTATTCAGCTTTCCAATGAAGTACTTAAAGCCGGTGCTGATGCGGTTATTATTGTAGGTCCATACTACAGCGCTTGCAACGGCGATGACGTATTTGCTTACTTTGATGAAGTATTGAGTGCCATTAATGGTCCTGTTTATATCTATAACTATGGTGATCGTACCGGTTTTGATATTCCGGCTGAAACCTTGCTTCGTCTTCGTGAAAAACACGATAACTTGGTAGGTGTTAAAGATACACATCCGGTATTGCGTCATACGCAACGCTATATTCAGTTCTTAAAGCCTAAATATCCTGAATTCAAAGTGTACACAGGCTATGACAACAACTGTATCCCATCGGTAATCTCCGGTGGTGACGGCTGTATCGGCGCTCAATCCAATGTGGATCCGAAAATGTGTGCCGATGTAATCAAAGCGTTGGATGCTGAAGATTTAAGTGCTTTAAAAGAATTACAACGCAAGATTGATGCTTACTTTGCTTTCTATGAAGTGCATGTACATTCAATCCGGTTATGAAATGGGCTCTTAAAGAATTAGGCGCACCTATGCAGGAAAACTGCCGTGTACCTATCAACCCGTTGACAGATGCTCAAAAAGAAGCATTAGCTCCGGTAGCCGATGCTTTATGGCGTAACAAAAAATAAATCAGTTATGTAACCTTTGTAAGGGTTTCATATAGGTGCCATGACGCTGCATCGGCACGTTGTGGCACCAAATAAAAATGACTCCGGCAGGAATTCCGGGTTCATATACAGAAATGTATAAGCAAGGCAATTTTTTCAAAAGGTAAATTCTAATTTCTCTCGATTAGGAGGCAACACAAATGGTTAATCGCATGATTCTTAACGAAACATCCTACTTTGGCTTTGGTGCAATCAATAACATTGTAGGCGAATTAAAAGCCAACAATTTGAAAAAAGTATTGGTTACCACCGGTAAAGACTTGATTAAATTCGGCGTAGCTACTAAAGTTACTGCTTTATTGGATGAAGCGGCGTAGATTATGAAATTTTTGACGATTTAAAACCAAACCCTACGATTAAGAACGTGCAAGACGGCGTAGAAGCTTGTAAAAAAGCAAATGCTGATTGTATCGTAGCTATCGGCGGCGGCAGCACTATCGACACCAGTAAAGCCATTGCTATCATCATGACAAACCCTGAATTTGCTGATGTTCGCAGCCTTGAAGGTGTTGCTGATACTAAGAACAAATGCTTACCTATTATCGCGGTAACAACTACTTCCGGTACAGCAGCTGAAGTTACTATTAACTACGTAATTACTGACGAAGAAAAACGTCGTAAATTCGTATGTGCCGACCCTCATGACATTCCAATCGTAGCTATCGTTGACCCTGATTTATCCATGGGTATGCCTAAAGGCTTGTGCGCTTCCACCGGTATGGATGCTTTGGTTCATGCTGTTGAAGGTTTCATCACTAAAGGTGCTTGGGAAATGACTGATATGCTTCATTTGAAAGCTATCGAAATCATCGGTCGCTCCCTTCGTGACGCAGTAGCCGGCGACCCTAAAGGCCGTGAAGCTATGGCTCTTGGTCAGTACATTGCCGGTATGGGCTTCTCCAACGTAGGCCTTGGCATCGTTCACTCTATGGCGCATCCTTTGAGCGCTTTGTATGATATTCCACATGGCAAAGCTTGCGCTATGATGCTTACGGCTGTATTGAAATTCAATGCTCCGGCAACCGGTGAAAAATATCGCGATCTTGCTAAAGCTATGGGCGTTCAGAATGTTGACGGCATGAGTAAAGAAGAATACCAGAAAGCGGCTATCGACGCTATCCAGAAGTTAGCTGACGATGTAGAAATTCCTAAGAGCTTGTTAGAAGCCGGCGTTAAAGAAGAAGACATTCCGTTCTTGGCTGAATCCGCTAAAAACGATGCTTGTACGCCAGGCAACCCACGCGACGTATCTCAAGCTGAAATTGAAGAAATCTATCGTTCCATTTTATAAGAGAAACGCAGTTTCTTAAGATTATATAATTTTTGCTCGGTAATTAGATAATCTAAAATAAAGACCGTAGTATCTGTGGTTATAACTATAGATACTACGGTCTTTTTTGCGCTTGTGATTGGTTATTTATAAAATTTATGACTGAGTTTTTCTTTTGTAATTTTACATAAATTGTTTAAACGAATATAATTAGCCACTGTAGTACGTACAATTTCATGTCGATGTTTTTTTCAAGGAGATGCTATTAGGTATGGAGGCTCACAAAGAGAAACTGTGGACATTGCCGTTTGTGCTGGACACAGTGATTAATTTATTGGTATTTTTGATTTATTATTTATTAATCGTAATTATTGCGGTGGTAGCGAAAGATACATTGCATGCTACTTCAAGTCAAGCCGGTTTGGCTGTAGGGATTTATATTATTGGTACTGTAGTGGCCCGCGTTTTTGCAGGACGCTTTGTAAGTACCTTAGGGAGTCGCAAAGTACTTTATGTAGGTTTGGGAATTTACTTAATATCTACGGCGTTATATTTTTATATTCCTAATTTGATTGTGCTTGATACGATTCGTTTTATTAACGGCTTTGCTTACGGGATTACTTCAACCGCAACCAGCACTATCGTGGCCAGTGTTATTCCGAAAGCACGGCGCGGTGAAGGGATTAACTATTATGGTTTGAGTACCAGTTTGGCAGCCGCTATCGGCCCGTTCTTAGGGATTTTTCTTTTGTCACTTACGGGATTCCGTACTATTGTGGCAATTTGTGTTGGTCTTGTAATCCTTTGTGTGATTGCTGCGTTGAGCATGAAATACGAAGAACCTCAGTTCAGTGAAGCTATTAAAAAAGAAGAATCGGGGCGCCGTATTTCCGATTATTTGGAACCGCGCGTTAATTCCATCACATTGATTTCGGTTCTTGTCGGTTTTGCATATTCGGGGATTTTAGGCTTTATGGCGTCTTATACCCGTGATATTAATATGGTACAGGCCGGTACCTGGTTCTTCGTTGTGTATGCAGTGGTAATTACCCTCACACGACCATCCTTGGGACTCATCTTTGACCGCAAAGGTGAAAACTATGTATTATATCCTTGCTTTATTTCGCTGGCTATCGGTATATTATTATTGGCTTTTGCCGATGCATCGTGGATGATTTTATTATCCGCCGTTTTTGTGGGTCTCGGATATGGCACGTACATGTCCAACGGACAGGCCGTGGTGGTAAAAATGGTGCCGTTCCATCGCATCGGGATTGCTACATCCACTTACTTTATTGCCCTTGATATCGGTCTTGGTTTTGGCCCTTACGTATTAGGCGGGGTTAAGGAAATCGTAGGTTTTACCAATATGTTCTTACTAACCGTTATTGTGGCACTGGTTGCCTTTGTATGCTATCACTTCTTATATGGTCGTTTATTGGGAACACCTAATGATCCGGCTTTGAAAGCGCAAAAAGAAGAATTGGAAATTCGCAATCAGGACGGCAGTTTTACTCTGGAAACGGGCAAAGTCTCATTAAATTAATAGGTTTTAAGCATAAGAATTTAGCTTGTTTTTATTTTTCAGATGATATACACTAGGATAAAAGAGTAGCTAATGTGTATTGAGCGTGAACAAATTCTGTTAGGTTTGTAGCGCTAATATTGTGCTTTGTAATTACGATTTGTTGCACTATTGTGTGGGCAAATCGTTTTTGCAATATGCAGTTATAATTTGAGTGTGTGTTATATGATGGATTGAGGAGATTGGAAATGTCCGTAAAGCAAGCTGAGCTAATGATGCTGTTTGTTACGTTTTCATGGAGTTCATCCTATTTATTGATGAAAATTGCGCTGACCGGTGTGGATCCGTTTACGCTTATGTGTTTACGATTCACAATTGCCTTTGTATGTGTATTACCGTTACTTTTAAAAACAATAAACATTTGTTCCAAACGAACGGTCGCTAAAGGATTATTTCTCGGATTTATGGTCTATGCTTCGTTAATTGGCACGATTGTGGGGCTAAAACATACGACTGCCTCTACGGCTGCTTTCTTAGGAACTACGGCGGTGGTCTTAGTGCCGATTATAGAAGGTGTCTGGCAGCGTAAGATGCCGCCTATGCTTACCATCTTAAGTATTGCATTGGCCTTTGTGGGCTTAGTGCTCTTTACTGTCAAAGACGGTTTATCCTCGATATGAGGGCTCTTTATTGTTTGTGGGGCGCCTTCGGTTACGCCGTTTACATTGTAGTCGTCGGTCGGATGGCCAATGAGAAGGATATGTTTTCGGCTACATTGATGCAGTTTGGAGCCATTGCTATATTCAGCGGGCTTAGCGCTTTTATTTTTGAAACACCTCATTTACCACAAACGGGCATGCAGTGGGGAGCTATTTTAGGCTTAGCCGTTATATGCAGTGCCTTTTGCTTCGTTATGCAAAGCATCGTACAGCGTTACTTATCGCCGTCCCGCACGGGTTTAATTTTCTCCATGGAACCGGTCTTTGCGGCCATTTTGGCATACTTCTTCCTTAATGAAGTCATGGATGGTCAAGGGCTAATCGGGGCTTTGCTCATCATGATTGCCAATGTTTTGAAAAATATCGTGTATCGGATTAGATATGTAAATGCACAACGGAAACGTAAAGTGTGGAACCGTAAGCGAATGGTATAGGGGAATCCGAAAAATATAGAATAACACAGATAAAAATAAAGAAATAAAAGAGCCATTAGGATTTTAACGTTTAGTTAATCCTAATGGCTTTTTGATTGTTAAAATTATGGAGCGGCCGATGGGAATCGAACCCACCTCTACGGCTTGGGAAGCCGTCGTTCTACCGATGAACTACGGCCGCAAATGTCTTTTTATATTTTATCAACTTTGGTTATGTTTGTAAATACTTTAGTAAATTGCAATATGAAATTGAACACTTTTAAAAACCCCGTAACTTATTAACTTCTTCAATGAAGGCTTCTTGTGGTGTCCGGTAGTTCAGAATTTTGCGTGGCAGTGCATTACACCAATCGGTAGCACGTCGAAGTGTTGCTTCTGAAACATCACGAATAGCAGTTCCTTTGGGAATAATACGGCGCAATAAGCCATTGTGTCGTTCGTTAGAACCACGTTCCCAAGCTGCATACGGATGAGCAAAAAACACTTGTAAATACTCTGTTTCTAACTCAGCAATAGATGCAAATTCAAGACCGTTATCGGCTGTAATTGTCTTGCAGAGTTGCTGTAGTGAGTCATGAGTACTGAAGCTTAGTAACCAGCTCTCTAGCGTATTTTTAATATCAGCTGCTTTAGCTGACGGAGAACGCAATGTTACATAAGCCCGTGTTTTACGTTCCAATAGGGAAATAATCACTTCATCATGCTTATCTTTAATGCCACGGACAGTATCAAGTTCCCAATGACCAAATTCTTCACGAGTCAGAATAGATTCATCGCGTAGATCAATGGATTTACCAAGGTTTTTCTTGTGTTTACGTGTAGAACGACGTAATACTAACGGTAAATCCATGGGTTTAATACGGAGAAGACCTTCATGTAGATAGTTATATAAAGTTTTGGTAGACACCATTTCATTACGTACAAACAAGCACTTACGCAAGGCGTAGCCTACAGCAGCATCAAGTGACCATTTATGGACTA
>ENA-OQIW01000021-OQIW01000021.1-human-gut-metagenome-genome-assembly--contig:-NODE-21-length-41862-cov-1.680724_pt1 | contig 41862 bp, 48 predicted proteins | sample MGYA00242586_ERZ504751 | MGnify/ENA primary metagenome ERZ504751 (study PRJEB26092, sample SAMD00036349) | human gut metagenome | host: Homo sapiens | study: EMG produced TPA metagenomics assembly of...
ATTTTTTGCAGGAAGGGTGTCTTTTACAATACTTTTTTGTATTATAAGGCCACCAAAACTTTTAATCCTTTAGCAATAAGTAAAGAATAGGCGCCTTCCTACTTGAGCTCCTTCAATAAAACCTTTAAGTAGTCAAAAATATGCTCTACTGATGGCAAATGCAATCTTTCTTGTGGTGTATGGGCATGGGTAATGGTTGGCCCGAAGCTAATCATCTGGGTATTAGGCATAACGGCTTTCAAGAGACCACATTCGAGACCGGCATGGATAGCGGTTACTTTAGGTTTTTGACCGGTTACTTTTTCATAAAGAGCAATGGCTTGTTCTTCCAAAGCGCTACCCGGTTCATATTCCCAAGCCGGATAGGAGCCCGCAATTTTGGAAGGAAGACCTAAGGTGGAAGCTAAGAGATGGATTTTCTTGGTTAAGAAGTCCATGGAGCTTTCGGAGAGGCTGCGGATGGAAATCAACAAGTGAATGGTGTGTTCCGTTTCTTCCACGATGGCGATGTTATTACTTGTTTCAACGAGGCCTTCCAAGGAATGGTTCATGGCAAACACACCGTTTGGTGCGAGGTATAAGAAGGTAAGTAAGGATTCAGCCGTGTCACCGCCGTATACGGTATCAGGTAATTCGGCATCGCTTACGAGGATATTGATTTTTTCATCCTGTGGTGTAAATTCACTGCGATAAGCTTTCATTTTTGCTTGAATCCAAGTGGTTACCGGTTTAACATCCGCTTCTTTTACGAGGATAGTGGCTGAACCTACGCGAGGGATGGCATTGTGTTTAGTGCCGCCCGTGAAGGAAGCTAATTGGTAATTATATTGAGACGCTAATTCATATAAGAGACGGCCGAGAATTTGGTTGCCGTTGGCCCGTTCTTTGTGAATTTCAATACCGGAGTGGCCACCCAAGAAGCCGTCTAAGGTTAACTTCAAGCCGTGCGTGAATTGGGAGTCGCGATTATCGCGAAGGCGTGGAATTTCAACGTCCACACGGCACCCGCCGGCGCAACTTACTACAAATTCACCCTCCACTTCGGTGTCTATATTGAGGAGGTATTGACCGTGGGTTTGACCTTCTTTAACAGCCAAAGCACCATCCATACCGGTTTCTTCGCTTGTTGTGAAAAGACATTCCAATGGGCCGTGTTCGATTTCGTCGGAATCGAGTACAGCAAGGCTCATGGCAACGGCGATACCGTTGTCGGCGCCCAAGGTTGTTTCGTTGGCATGGAGCCATTCGCCGTCAATAATATGTTCAATCGGATCGGTTAAGAAATCATGGGTTGAAGCGTCACTTTTTTCACAAAACCATATCCATATGACCTTGCAAAATGATGCTGGGGCGGTTTTCATAACCCGGCGTAGCCGCTTTGCGAATAAGTACGTTATTGGCACTGTCCTGTTCAACTTCCAAATTACGTGCTTTGGCGAACGCAACGAGCCAGTCGCTGACAGCTTTTTCATTACCGGAACCACGTGGAATTTGATTCATTGCTTTAAAAAACTCTAATACTTTTTGTGCACTCATAAATACACCCCATTTACTAAATATTGTTTAAGATTGTATACAAATGTATACGAAGAAAAAACTACAACTTTATAGTAACACATTTATGTTGATTTGTGACAAAAATATTCTTAACTATATAGTATAGAAATTGGAATTCATGATGAAATGTCATTAAAAAAGTTGTACACTGAAATTATCGACACATCGATTTTTATAGATAAAATTACCCCTTTGCATAGCCAGTGAAAGGAATTCTTTGTTATAATAATATTGTAAAAACCTTGAATTAAGAGGAGGGTATGCTATGCATATACTAAAAAAATTGTTGTTATCGGCACCGGCGGCACCATTGCGGGACAAAGCGGTTCGGCCGAAGACTTGACGGCTTATCAGGCGGGGAGCTTACCATTGACGAAGTGCTGGCTATCGTGCCGGGCGTTGAAAATTATGGCCCTTTTGAAAGTAAACAACTCTGTAATATTGACAGTTCAGATATGACGATGTATATGGATGGAGCTTGCCCGGACGGTTCAAGCTGCCGTGGATCGTGAGGATGTAGCGGCGGTAGTCATTACGCATGGCACCGATACAATGGAAGAAGGTCCTATTTCTTGCAGTTGACGGTGCAAACGAATAAACCTATTGTCATGGTGGGCGCTATGCGTCCGGCCACCGCGATCAGCGCGGACGGACCGCTCAATTTATTACAGGCTATGCAAATAGCCCGTTCTCCTGAGGCGGTAGGTAAAGGGGTGCTCGTTACCTTGAACGGTACGATTAACTGTGCCCGCGAAGTGGTTAAACAACATACAACCGGTTCCGATGCGTTCGGCAATGCCTTTTTCGGTCATATCGGGTTTGTGCAGGACGGCATAGCGCGTTTTTACTATGAATCCTTGCGTAAACATACGGCGGCCAGTGAATTTGCACGCTTACGGCAAAAGAATTGCCTATGGTGGCGCTTGTTTATTTGTATGGCGGTATTGATTCCAATGTATTACACTCCGTATTACAAACTAAGCCCCATGGCTTAGTGCTCGCAGGGCTTGGACATGGTATTTTGCCGGAACGTATTCGTCAGTTGGTTGAAAACCTTGATATTCCGGTGGTTCGTTCTTCGCGAACCGGTAGCGGCATGGTATCGGCTATGCCGAATGACAGCCGCCACGGCTTCATCGTTAGTGATACCTTGGCTCCTTCGAAAGCACGCATTTTATTGACCTTAGGTTTGACTAAGACGAAGGATAGAGCCGCTTTGCAGGAATATTTTTACGAATATTAATGCAAGTAGCAGTGTAAGAAGCAGTGTAAGTAGCAGTGTAAGTAGCTTAGATTTTGGCATACAAAAACGTGCTATCTTAAGTCATGGTATTTCTTAAGATAGCACGCATATAGTAGGTTAGAGTATGTTAGAGTAGCTAGGAGAGTGTTAGCTTGTTTAGGCCTCAGTGTCAGTCTCAGCTTCTTCCTTTTCATAGGCCGCTTTAGCTTTTTCATAGGCTACTTTTCGCTGAATGTTTTCAAAAGCCCGTTTCATAGCGAGACGAACGCATTTGGCTAAGGTGTCGCCGAATAGGGAATAGGTGCCGCTATCGGTTAATAACTCTCCATTCGTATCGATGGTGAGGACCACGCCGTCGGTGGCTGTACCGGTGGCGTAGGCACCGCTTATAAGGCTGTGAATTTCCTCGTCCCGAAAGGCTGCGCATTTAGCTTCCGTTACGGTGATTAAGCTTTGGTTAATGCCCCGTCGGTTAAGGCCTTATTGGTAAAAATTAAGAGATTGATTGTCCCGGGTTGGCGGAATTTACCGTCCTTTTCTTCATAGTAATAACCGTCGCCGGCGCAATGAGCGGTCGCTTCAAAACCGCCGGTAGCAATGGTTTCTACAATGACATCACCGGCTGTTACTTTGGCGTACGCATGAAACTCCATGGTAGCACTTGTGATGAGGCCGGTGCAGAAGTTCAACGGATAATCTTCCTGCTCGAATTCGGCACTCAAATAGCCGGCCGATGAGCCGCCGGGCAATTCCTTTTCCGTTTCTACAAAAAACGGCAGATTCTGATTGCGAATGGCCATGATGTGATGGAGACCGCCATTTAAAGGACCGGTGCTCAAGCTGTAGCGCACATCGTCAAAGGCAACGACGATGGCAGTGTGGTGAAGCTTGACTTGACCGCCTACGGCTAATTCCGAAGGGGCCGTATATGGATTCTGTATAGTTGGTTTTGTCATAACTGACTCCTGTTATTTTGATGTATATGATATATATTCTGTACTACAGTTATACTATGGGTGATGTGCCTGACATATGTTAGCCCATATATAAAGGGCCTATCGACACATAGTGTTATCATATATGTTTTTTTATATTTTGTCATCCATTGTTTTTTTCAAAAAACACAATAAAACAAGTAGTAAAACGTTAGTTAATTATTAAAAGAAAGCGAGGCGTTTATATGTTAGTTGCAAGTGTACAAGAGGCTGAGCCGGTGTCGAATGCAGTTAAAAACCAAGTGGCGGACAGCATGAGTTATGTGGATAAGCTTATTAATTTCTTTATTGATCGCGGACCAAGCCTGATTGTGGCCGTTCTTATTTATATTGTGGGGCTCTATATTGCCCGTTTTATTCGTGATGTAGCCATGCGCATGATGCGCCGTGCCAACTATGATCACACGGTTGTGTCTTTTGTGAGCCAAATTATCTACTACGGTGTGTTGGCTATTGTGCTTTTGACGGCTCTTAACTCAGCAGGCTTCCCGACAACGTCCTTATTGGCAGCCTTTGGTGCCTTAGGTTTGGCCATCGGTCTTTCCTTGCAGAGCAACCTGTCAAACTTTGCATCCGGTTTGTTGATTTTGATTTTCAAACCGTTTAAAGCCGGTGATGTGATTACGGTAGGTTCTGTGACGGGTACGGTTCGTAGCATTCAGTTCATGAACACTACGATTGTAACTAAAGAAATGCGCACTGTCTTTATTCCGAATTCCATGCTCACGTCTCAGCAGGTTACTAATGCTACGTATCAAGATACGCGCGTGGTACCGTTTGTGTTTGATATCGGTTATGATAATGACCATCATAAAGCGATTGACGTTATTCGTGAGGTTATGGAAAATGATGAGCGCATCGTCAACCGTGAAATGGTTGAAATCGGCATCTCCGAATTTGGTGATAACTCCGTGCGTATCGCGGCATATCCGGTGGTGGAAAACCGCAATTACATGCAGGTGTTCTATGATACCATGTCGTCCGTAAAAGATCGTTTTGATGAAGAAAATATTGATATTCCATATCCTCAACGCGTTGTTCATATTCAGCGCAGTGGTCTTGATGAAAATGCGAAACCTTTGAGCGATATGAGTCAATATGTAAAATAAGGATTGTTAGACTATGAAATGTTGGCAAAAAATAGTAAGTGTTTTTGTATTAACCGGTAGCTTGTTTACCGGCGCGGCACTATCGGGAGCAGCGGTTTGCGCTGCTTCTGATAACGCCGTAACCTCGAAGGCGGCGGTATCTTCGGGCAGCCAAACCGGTACGTCTGAATTAGCCAAGCAGGCAGAGGTGTTTTTGGGTGAAAAAAATAGCGCTGCAAAATCGGTCGCTGTGCCTGGTTTTGCCGCCGAAGCGGCGGTTCTGATGAATGCCGATACGGGTGGAGTATTGGTGGCCCGCAATGAAAATAAACGGATGCATCCGGCCAGCACGACTAAAATGGTGACCCTATTAACGGCCTTGAAATTGCAGGGGACGCGTCTTGATGAATTGGCTACGATTAGTCCTTATGCGGCATCCATGGAGGAATCCAATTTAGGGGTGAAAACGACAGATCAATTGCCGTTGCAGGCTGTGGCGGAAGGCATGATGGTGGCCAGCGGCAATGATGCGGCTGTGGTAGTGGCTGAAAATGTAAGTGGCAGCGTGTATCGTTTTGCCTTGGAAATGAATGAGGTAGCCAAAGAAGCGGGCGCCACAAAGAGTCACTTTTTGAATCCTCATGGACTCACTGAAGTGGGCCATTATTCGACGGCGTTGGATTTGGCTAAAATAGCCGCATACGGCATGAATATTCCCATGTTCCGTGATTTTGTAGGCGATGATTTTTACAAAGTTCCTTATGAAAACCGTAAACCGGTTTGGGTGCGCACGACGAATCATTTTATTCGCAGCAAGTATGAAGGGGCGAATGGCCTCAAAACGGGCTATACCGAAGCCGCCGGTGAATGTTTGATTGCATCCGCAACGCGCGACGGCCATACTTTGATTGTGGTCCTTTTGAATGACGATAATCGTTGGGTCGATGCGCCGGCATTGTTGGATTACGGTTTTGCCAAATTGGGCGTAACCGGTAAATAGGGCCGGTCGGTGTAATAAAATTGGTCGCAGCCGGGAATTTTAAATAAATTCGGAGCCCGGCAAAAGAGCTTAGTATACATAGAGATTAGGTATAGGATGAGGGATAGTATGAAAGAAGCAACAAGTAAGACCAGTGCATTTTTTGCATTTTTGCGGCGATTGCGATTTATTCGTCGCTGGGGCTTGATGCGTAATATGGAGCCTGAAAATAATCAGGAACACAGCCTTGATGTGGCGTTTATCGTTCATAACCTGGCGTTGTTACACAATTTAAACGGCGGCACGGTAGACGTTAATCGTCTGGCCGTAGCGCCATGTATCATGATGTGAGTGAAATTTTTACCGGCGATATGCCGACTCCGATCAAGTATTTTCATCCGACCCTACGTGAATTGTATGGTCAGGTGGAACGATTGGCACAGGAAAAAATGCTCCGCACATTGCCGGCAGAACTTCAAAAGGCCTATGAGCCGTATTTGCTGGGTGAACTCGACGAAGTAGAAACAAAGCTTCTCAAAGCGGCTGACACGATGGCGGCGTTTATGAAATGCGCTATCGAGAAAAAAGCCGGCAATGAGGAGTTTAACGAAGCGTACGACAGCATATTAAAAAAGCTCCACGCCATGGAGTTACCGGCAGTGGAGCAGTTTTTAACGCTATATTTGGAACCTATGAGTGCGTCCTTGGATACGCTGAATTATTCGTCCTTAGACGAATGATGCTTAGCTGATGCCGGCGCTATGACGGCTGAATCGGCAGATAAGGTTGAGTCGGTAGCGCGGACGATTCAGTAGCGGAGATGGCGCCGGTGGTTGCCGTGTCGGCCACATAACCGGCGTTGCGCAGCAGTACGGCTTTACCGCGCCACGAGAAAGCACGGTCGCCATAGGCCGCTTTGAATGTCTTATTGGTAAGGCCTACGAGCTCTGCCGGATTGACATAGGGCTCAACGGTTTGAAATTCCGGAATTGGTGTGGTAGGCACATTGCGGTTGTGAGGGCACACTTCCTGGCAAATGTCACAGCCCCAGATGAGCGGCGTTTTTTGAATAATGGCCACTTCATGAGGCGGCAAGTCGCCTTTTTTCTGGGTAAGATAACTTTTGCAGGTTTCAAAACCGAATTCTTTACGGCCCAACGATTGGCCGGGACAGGCGTTAACACAGCGGTTGCAGCCTAAGCAGGTACCTTCCATGGGCTTGTCCGCATCCAATTCGCAGGAGGTTAGGAGGGTGCCGATGGAGGTGTAGCTGCCCCAAACGGGATGAATGAGGGCGCGGTTTTTACCAAACACACCAAGCCTGCGAGGTAGGCCATGTAACGATCCGCCATAGGGGACGTGTCGCAGTGAATTTCAAATTCCATGGTGCTGTCCATTTCCTGTAAGGCTGTGCCGAAGCGTTTGAGGTAGTCGGGAATGACCAGATGATAGTCGGGCCCCCAGGCGTAACGCGGTAAATTGACGGGCTTTTCGGTTTTTACATAATAGGGAAAAAGGCAAACGATGGCACTCTTAGGTGACTGTAACGCCGTATTGGCGCTGAGGCGTTCCTCTAATGTGCCGTTGATGAACGGACAGGGATTGGCCGTGTCGATATAGTTTGCCGCATCGTCCGGTAACGGCCATGGGGCAATGCCCACGGCGGGAATATTTAATTTTTTGGCTATTTGAAAAATGTCGTTTCGTGTTATCATAATACAGTTATTATGACAAATTTTCCTCAAAAAAGCGAGAATTTTATGTATTGCTGACGGTAGACTTTTATAATAAAAGTGTACAATAATTCAAGTTTTATAGGTATAATTAGGAGGACATCATGTTGATGTATCGGCAATTATTGCAGCCGAAGACGGTTGCCGAGGCTTATGAAATGGCCTTGAAATTTAAAACAGCTCCATTTTTGGCCGGCGGTTGTTGGATCGGCTTAGGGAAATGGCGTTGGCCTCGGTTATTGATATGAGCGGGTTGGGACTTGATTATATTCGTGAAGAAGACGATTATTATGCTATCGGTGCCATGGCTACGCAAGGTGACGTGGAACGGTTTGCGCCGTTTCAGACTTATGCGAAAGGCCTTTTGGTAAAAGCTGTGCATCCGATTTTGGGCGTGCAATTTCGCAATATGGCCACTATGGAGGATCCGTGGCGGCACGCTTCGGTTTTTCGGATATTTTACCCGCTTTATTGGCTTTAGAAGCAGAAGTTATGCTTCATCAGAACGGCGTCATGCCATTATCCGAGTACATGAATTTTAAGGAAAAAGATGTGCTCGTTGAAATCCGTGTGCCTAAGAAAGTAACAGCCGTGGCTATTCATACTTTGCGTAAATCGACGAGTGATTTTCCGTTTTTGACCGGCTCAATTCGTAAAGATGAAACAGGCTATCACATTTATATCGGCTGTCGTCCCGCAGCAGTGCGTGAAGCGGTTAAGGCCGGTAAATTATTGAGTGCTAAAGGGATTACGGCCCTCGAAGAGGCGATGGCTACCGCGGCCGATGAAATCGCGTTTCAGACGAATTCGCATGCGTCGGCAGATTATCGCGCAGCTATGACAAAGGTATTGGTAAAACGTTTGGTGCAGGAGGTAGAGCAGTGGAGGTAAGTTTGAATAATAAATGGTAAAAAACTACAAGTGTCGGTTGAACCGGATGAAATGTTATTGACTACCTTGCGCGGTCAAGGCTATTTCAGTACGCGTCGCGGTTGCGATACGCTGAATTGCGGCCTTTGTACAGTATGGCTGGATGGTAAGACTATCTTATCTTGTTCCTATCCGACCTATCGGGCGGCCGGTCATGAAGTGACAACGTTGGAAGGCCTCGCCGATGAAGCGGCGCTCTTAGCGGATTGTTTGGCTGCCGAAGGGGCCGATCAATGCGGTTACTGCACGACGGGCATGATGATGAGTGCCATGGCGTTACGCCGTCAAAATCCGAATCCCACCGACGAAGAAATTAAAGATTTTCTCGTAGGTAATTTATGCCGTTGTACCGGTTATGAATCACATTTACGCGGCATTCGTCGTTACTTGGAGGAGGTAGAGGCATGAGTGAAGCATTAAAGCGCGCCAACATGTAGGCAAGTCTTATAAAAAAGTAGATGCCGCTACGATTTTGAGCGGCCGTGCTGCGTATACCGAAGATTTTGTGCCGCCTCATGCGTTGGTTATTAAGGTGCTCCGCAGTCCGCATCCGATGGCTAAAATTTTAGACATTAATGCTACGGCAGCTCTAAAGTTACCGGGCGTGGAAGCGGTTTTTACTTATAAAGATGTGCCGAAGACGCGGTTCACTTTGGCAGGCCAATCCTATCCGGAACCATCCGCCTATGATTCCTTGATTCTGGATCAGTATGTACGTTATGTAGGGGATGCGGTCGCTCTCATCGTAGCGAAGGACGAAGCCACAGCGTTGCAGGCCATGAAAGTAGTACGGGTAACTTATGATGTGATGGAGCCGGTTCTCGATATGCGTACGGCGCTGGACCATCCGACGGTGATTCATCCGGAAGATGATCTTCATTACAATATGCCCGTAGGCGGCGATCCGAAGCGCAACTTGGCCTGTTCTTACAGCCGTGTGGTAGGCGATATTGAAGGGGAATTGGCTAAATGTGACTATGTGGTGGAAGACACCTATTTTGATCAGGCCACATTGCAGACGGCGATGGAAACATTCCGTACCTTCTGTACGCTTGATCAGTTTGGTCGTTTAGTTTGTACCAGTTCGACGCAAATTCCGTTCCATGTGCGTCGACATATTGCCCGAGCCTTGGAAATTCCCGCTACGAAAGTGCGCGTAATTAAACCTCGTATCGGCGGAGGCTTTGGTTCTAAGCAAACAGCCTGTACGGAACTATATGCCGCTTTTGTCACTTGGACTTTGAAAAAACCGGCCGTTTTGATTTATGACCGTCATGAAGCTAATAACTGTTCAACCAGCCGTCACGCTCGTGAATGGAAGATTCGTTTGGGTGCCACTAAAGACGGTATCATTCAAGTTATCGACATGGTGGCTATCTCGGATGCCGGCGCTTACGGCACTCATGCTTTTACCACTTTTACGGCGGGCGAACATAAATCGGTGCCCCTTTACAATAAGGGCAAAGCGGTTCGCTATGAATCCAATATTGTGTACACCAATCACATGGCCGGCGGTGCGTTCCGCGGTTACGGTGCTACGGAAGCCTTGTGGCCGCTCGAATGTGCGGTGACTAAACTCGCTAAAAAGATGGGCGTCGATGAAATTGAATTACGCCTCAAAAACCTTATTAATGTGGGCGAACGTTCGCAGGTTTACGCGCCGGACGAAGTGCTTGAATCCGGTCTTTAAAAGAAGCGATTGCGAAAGCCAAAACGATGGCTCGTTGGGATGAACGCCCTCACAGTTGGCAGATTGACGAAACGCATCGCGGCGGCTTGGGCGTGGCCTTGGCCTTCCAAGGGTCCGGCGTAGCCAATGTGGATACGGCATCGGTAGAAATTAAGCTCCAAGATGACGGCTATTACACTTTGTATACCGGTTCCACTGACATGGGCACCGGGGCTAACACGATTTTGATGCAGATGGCCTGTGAAGTATTGGGCTGTCCGATTGATCATATGACTTGTTATGAAGCAGATACCGACGTAGTACCGTTCGATCCGGGTTCGTATGCATCCAGTACAACCTATGTAACGGGAACGGCCGCTAAATTGGCCGCGGAAGATTTACGGGCTAAATTGCTTAAGACGTTTGCTATGTATTTGGAAGTGGCCGAAGAAGATATTGATTTTGACGGCGTAACGGCCAGAACCAAGGATGGCCAAAAATCCATGACGACTCAGGAATTGGCACCGAAGTTGATGGTCAGCTTTGGTCATGAAGCACAGCAACTCGTCGGTTTTGCCACCTGGGGTAGTCATACGTCACCGCCACCGTTCATGGTAGGTATTGCGGAAGTGAGTGTCGATACGGAAACGGGTCAGGTAACACCGCTTGATTATTATGCCGTAGTAGATTGCGGTACGGTGGTGAATCCGAAGCTTGCCAAAGTGCAGGCGGAAGGCGGTATTGTGCAAGGCATCGGTATGGCTTTGACGGAAGAAATTAACTATTCGAGCACGGGCCGTTTGGAAACTAATAATCTGATGCGTTATAAGATTCCGACGCGCCTCGATATGGGAACGCTCCATATAGATTTTGTAGAATCGCATGAGCCGACCGGCGCTTTCGGTGTGAAATCTATCGGCGAAGTAGTCATTAACACATCCTGTCCGGCCATTCAAGGGGCCATCTTAAATGCTTGCGGAGCAGAATTAACTACATTACCTATGATTTCAGAAAAGGTATTTCAGGCCTTGATGGCGAAAGAATAAAAGGTAGGTATTTAATTTCGAGCTAAACGTGCTCGTACTGAGGAGGAACGGCATGATGATTCAAGCTAAACATTGGAATTCGTTGATTGAACCGGGGATTACAGCCATTGTAGGGGCTGGCGGTAAGACAACTGTATTGTCTAAATTGGTAGAATATGCAGGTTTAATAGGACAGCCGACATTAGTTACGACGACTACCAAACTGTATGAATCTCAGGTAGCTTTGTGGAATCCCTATTACGGGACTGATTTTAATGATGCGGAAGATGCATGTCACAAAGCTATGCAGCGGGGACGGTGTGCAGCTTGGTTCAGCGGTGTGGACGGCACCAAAGTAACCTCCTTGAAGCCCCAGGCTATTGATGCGATGTATATGGTACATCCAAATTGGCAAATTTTGGTTGAAGCGGATGGTGCTAAAGAAAAATGGGTAAAAGCACCAAAAACGACGGAACCGATTATCCCATCCAAAACGACGAATACCATCGGGGTAGTAAATTTACAAATGCTCGGCACTGAACTTACGGAGGAACATGTTCATAATTTAGGCGCTGTAGCGCAGATTATGGAACGTGCCGAAGGGGCCGTAGTTACGCCATCTATGTTGGCGCGCTTGGTACTGCATCCGCAAGGTCTGTTCCAGTACAGCCAAGGTAAGCGAATTTTATTCTGTACCGGTTATGATACGGTGCAGCATCGCATTATCGATTCCTTCCTTGACGCCTTAGCGGACAGCAAATTCTCTATGATTGTTTTGGCCGACGGCTATAAAGCCAGCTGCGAAATTGCCCGCGTTATTCAGTGGCAATAGAAAGACTGTAGGAATTTTCGCACAAAACAAGGTTATATGCATAAGCTGATGCATAAGCCGGGTTTTTAAAAATCAGCAGTGATTAGGAATACACAATGGAAATTGATGTAGTGATTTTGGCGGCTGGCTCAGCCGCCGCATGGGGACTCCAAAGTCTTGTTGCCATGGCGCGGAGGTACTCTGTTAGAAGCCGCCTGTCAGGTATACGGTGGCTTGGGAGGCAAACGAATTGTAGTTATAGGGGGAGAACGGGCAGAGGAAGCGGCACCATAGTAAATGCATGTGGCTTTACTGCTGTTTATAACGAAAAACCGGAAGCGGGGCAAAGCCGTTCATTGGCTCTGGGAATCGCCGCCCTGGCTGATTCTGCAAGGCCTGTGCTTTGCGCCGTGGCGGATCAACCGCTGATGACGAAAGAGGCTGCAGGGCAAATGCAAAGTTGCCTACAGTAAACTTGAGCAAATGATAAGCCCATTCTGTGTCCTTTGTATGGGCCGAATAAAGAAAGGGGCAATCCGGTTATTTTTTCACCTGATTGGAAAGACGCTTTACAACAGTTAGTGGGGGATGAAGGGGGTCGCCGTCTGATTCGAGGGGCGGCTAAAGAGTATGTGCAATTTATCGAAATTTCAGAACCTATCGGCGTTGATGTAGATACGCCGTTTGAATATGAACAGTTGTATAATAGGCGAGGAAAAATATGAAACCATTAATATTAATGCGCAGTGGCGGCGATATTGCCTCCGGTTGTGTGTATCGCTTACGCCGCGCCGGTTTTCCTGTTGTGATTAATGAATTACCGATTCCTACGATGATTCGTCGCAAGGTGTGTTATGGGTCGGCTGTGCATCGCGGGGAAGTTTTATTGGAACGTTACGTGGCGCGCCATGTGACTTTGGCGGAAGCTAAAGCTATTTTGGAGCGCGGCGAAGATATAATACCGGTAGTGACTGAGACTACCGAACCGTGCTGGAGGCCTTGACGCCGGATGTGGTGGTGGATGCCATTTTGGCCAAACGCAATGTAGGTACGCGCAATGACGATGCGCCGCTGGTAATCGGTTGCGGACCGGGCTTCACCGCCGGTGATGATGTAAATGTCGTAGTGGAAACTATGCGCGGTCACACTTTGGGCCGTTGTATTTATGACGGCTCCGCTTTACCGAATACGGGTGTGCCCGGTAATGTAGGCGGCTATACCATTGAGCGGGTTATGCATTCCCCGTGTGACGGTTTATTTACGGCGCGCCGTCATATCGGTGAAGAAGTGGAAGCCGGTGAAACCATCGGTTTTGTTGACGGAACACCGGTTGTCTCTCAGATTGCCGGCATTTTGCGCGGCGTGTTGGCATCCGGTTTGATGGTAACGAAGGGCTTTAAATTAGCCGATGTGGACGCTCGTTGCGAGAAATCTCACTGCTATAGCATTTCCGATAAGGCCTTGGCGGTAGCCGGCGGTGTTATGGAAGCTATAATGGCATTTTTGTATGAAGAATCTAAAAAGCAGACGGCCCATAAAGGGATGTCGTCCGATATAGATTTACATTAAGGTAGAATTTGAGGTTTTTATGAGTTTATATGATGTAATTGAAAAGCGTTTGTCACAAGATGAAAAATCAATCATGGTGACTGTTTTAAGTGGTGAACGACAAGGAGATAAAGTATTGTATAGTGAAAAAGGCGAAGTGGTATATGGTGATGCGGTTGATGGCATCTGCATCAATCCGGAACAACGCCCCGAAGTATTGAATTTGGGAGCTATGGAATGCTTTGTACAACCGGTTGAAAAAGATCCGGAAGTATTAGTGCTGGGCGCCGGCCATGTGAGTCGCTGTATTGCGGATATGCTATTATTTATCGGCTGTCATGTAACCGTAGCCGATGACCGTCCCGAATATTTACGGCCCGACTTTTTCGATGAACGCGTTCGTCGTCAATGCATTGATTTTAATAATCTGGCAGCAAAGTTGCCGCTTAACAACTATAAGGGTATCATCATCGTAACCAGAGCTCATGAATACGACAGCATTTGTCTTCATCAGGTACGCCATTTGGTAGATGCCACCTATATGGGCATGATGGGCAGTCATAAACGGGTGTATCATGCCTTTGAAGTATTAAAAGAAGAAGGCTGGACCCAGACGGAATTAAGATAAAATTTACGCACCTATCGGCTTGTCGTTGGGCGCACAAACACCGGAAGAAATCGCCTTATCTATTGTAAGCGAATATCTGGCAGTAACTCGTGGTCATAAGGGCGGTTTCTTATCGGAAGGAGCGAAGTAAGCATGAAACGAGAATTTGTCCGCTATTTACAAGGACATGAGAAAGATACCTTGCGATTGCCACAATTTTTGCAGACTCACGGATCTACACCGCGCAAAGCGGGCACCACTATGGTGGTACATCCGGACGGCTCTATTTTTGGTACCATCGGCGGCGGCCGGGCAGAAAACGAAATCCGTTTGAGTGCCTTAGAGGCTCTTAAGTTAAAAGAAGCTCATCGTCGAATTATGGTGGATTTGAATGATGATGCTGCTGTTAAAGAAGGCATGGTATGCGGCGGTAACCTGGACGTTTGGATTGAAACGCAGAATGTATAATCCGTTGTAATTATTGGTTATCAAATTTACAGCACTCTCAAAATAAGGTAAAATAAAAGAGTACCTGTGCGTTAGCGCAGTGTACTCTTTATTTATTTGTGAACCTCCTGAGGAGTGGTTATATATGATGGCACAGTTGCAAGGTTTAATTGAAACATTCCGCTTCGGTGACTTAGTCGATATTTTATCGGTAGCGGTTTTATTATATTATCTATATAAACAAATTCGAGACACTCGCGCTATGGCGCTGTTAAAAGGCCTTATTGTACTTGGTCTTATTAATGTGGCCAGCCGTTTCTTTGATTTACACGTTATCAGCTGGTTGTTGCAGCAAGGGATGACGGTCTTATTGGTTGCGTTGCCGGTAGTATTTCAGCCGGAATTGCGCCGTGCGTTGGAACGATTGGGCCGTGGACGACTTTTTTCAAAATCACAAGATGTGAGTGAAGTTGAAATCGATAGTTTAGTAAATGAAGTAATGGCGTCGGCGAAAGTCATGTCCCGTGATCGCATCGGTGCGCTCATTGTATTTGAACGTGAAGTGGGGCTCGGCGAAATCATCGATACAGGCATCGAGATTGACGGTAAGGTGTCTAGAGAACTTTTAAATAACATATTTATTCCGAATACACCGCTTCATGACGGTGCCGTTGTTATTCGCGGCAATCGCATTATGGCGGCGGGCTGTTTATTACCGTTGACGCAGGATCGGTCCTTAAGCACTGAATTGGGGACGCGTCACCGTGCGGCTATCGGCCTCAGTGAACAGGCTGATGCGGTAGTATTGGTAGTGAGTGAAGAAACCGGTAAAATTTCCTATACTTACGGCGGTCATATTTATCGTCATTTACCGGAAGAACAATTGCGCGAATCCTTGCGTGCCTTCATGGAACGTCCTAAGAACGCGTTGTCCTTCTTGAAGAAATGGAGGGCTAAAAAATGATGCGTTTTATTCATAAAATTCAAGGTCATTGGATGGCTAAAATTTTGTCCCTCTTAGGTGCCATTTTATTGTGGTTCTTTGTAATGAAGGAACAAAATCCGATTGTGGATATTAATTACACCGTACCGGTGCAGATGCAAAATTTGAATTCCCAATATGTAGTTGAAAATATTCCGTCGGAAGTGCATATCCACTTGCGCGGACCGCGTAATTCCATCTTAGCCATTAATCAAAGCACCCTTAAAGCCTATATGGATATGGGGGATGTGGCACCGGGTCAGCAAAATATTCAGGTGCAGTTTACCCCACCTTCCGGGGTAAGCCTCGTGAGCATGACTCCGGATTCGGTGAACGTAAATGTGGATGAATATACCTTGCGTGAAGTACCGGTAGAGGTACAACAGCATCCGGCAAAGTCCCTGAAGACGTGGCCATTAAATCCATAAACACGGTGCCGAAAGTGGTAACCGTAAGCGGTGCGAAACAGCAAGTTGATGCAGTAGCCCATGTGGTACTGCGCGTTAAAATGAATGATCGCCGCGCTGATTTTACTGCCTCCGGTATGATGGTGGCTGTTGATACAGCGGGCAAGGCGGTAGACAATGTAACAATTACGCCACGCCAAGGGCAGGCTCAAATTGACTTAGAGCAGATTCGTTTTGAGAAAAACTTACCGGCTGTAGCCAATTTAACCGGTACCTTGAGCAATGAGTATGCAGTTAAGAGCGTTACCGTAGAGCCGCAACAAGTTCTTGTGAGCGGCAAAGAAGGGGTCATTAAAGACCTCACTGAAGTTCGTACTATAGATATTCCGCTTAACGGCCAAGTTGCCAATATTGAAGGGGACTATGATTTAGTATCGAACGAAAACTATACGGCAACTCCGGCGAGAGTGCACGTAATTGTAGAAATCGTCAAAAAATATTTAGGAGACACTAATGCTCAGAATAATTAATTTTCGAGTGGATGTAAAAAATAAAAATCCCCTGGAAGCCTTACTTGTTCATAAATTTCCTGTCTTAAAAGATCAGATTCAAGAGATTCATGTAGTGAGACGAGCCGTAGATGCTCGTAAAAAACCGCATATTACCTTCGTGTATACCTTGTTCGTAGCGGTGCAGAACGAAGTGGTGGTTATGAAAAAGCTTGGCCGTGATAAAAATGTGAGCACCATGGAGCCTATCGAACCGGAACCGATTGTACATGGCGAGCAGGTTCTGAAAGAGCGACCGGTGGTGGTCGGCTTTGGTCCGGCCGGCATGTTGGCGGCTTTTTACCTCGCCCGTGAAGGCTATCGTCCCATCGTATTGGAGCGCGGCCAAGATGTAGATCAACGCTCTCATGATGTGGAAACCTTTTGGCAAACCGGCGAATTCAAAGCCGAATCGAATGTACAATTCGGTGAAGGTGGTGCCGGTACTTTCTCGGATGGTAAATTAACCACCCGCGTTACCCATCCGCGACTCCATGAAATCGCCAAATATTTTGTTCAATTCGGGGCGCCGCAAGAGATTCTCTACAAACATAAACCCCATGTAGGGACCGATGTTTTGCGTGGTATGGTGAAGGCCATGCGCGAGCAGATTATCGCCTGGGGCGGTGAAGTGCGCTTCGGTGCGAAACTTACCAAACTTCAGTTGGCAGCTAATCAGGTGGTCGGCGTTGAAGTGAATGATGAAGAAATAATTCCCACGAGCCTGGTATTGGCCGGGGTCGGTCACAGTGCTCGCGATACCTATGAAATGCTCTATAATACGGGCATTGCCATGGAAAGTAAACCCTTTGCCGTAGGCGTGCGTATCGAGCATCCGCAGTCCATGATTGATATTTCTCAGTACGGCATCGAGCCGGCTGAATTGGGCCTGGGGGCGGCGGAATACTCTGTTGTCTACCATGATAAAGAAACCGGGCGTACGGCGTACAGCTTCTGTATGTGCCCGGGCGGTGAAGTGGTGGCCTCCGCGTCGGAAGACGGTCACGTGGTTACGAACGGCATGAGTTTATATGCTCGTGCCAGCGGTGTGGCCAACAGTGCCTTAGTAGTTACGGTTGGGCCTGATGATTTCGGGAACCATCCGCTCGGCGGCGTAGCCTTCCAGCGTGAATGGGAAAAGAAAGCCTTTGAGTTGGGCGGTCATGACTATAAAGCACCGCTGCAGACGGTAGGCGATTTCTTGGCCCGTCAAAAAGGGACTGTGCCGGAAGGGAATGCGGCAGCACCGCATTCCTATCGTCCGGCGTAGTGGCGGCAGACCTCCATGAATGTTTGCCAACCTATGTGACGGACGTAATGGAGCGAGCGTTACCGTATTTCGGACGTCGTATTAAAGGATTTGATGAACCTCAGATTTGTATGACCGGTGTAGAAACGAGAACCTCCTCACCATTGCGCATTTTGCGGGATGATGATCGGCAATCGCCGACGGTCAAGGGACTATACCCTATGGGTGAAGGAGCCGGCTATGCAGGCGGTATCATGAGTGCCGCTTTGGATGGTGCGGAAACAGCCATTCGTGTTATGGTTGCGTATAAGCCGTTGAAGGCGCAGGAAGGAGAAGCGTAATGTCTAGATTATTTGGCACCGATGGGGTGCGTGGCGTAGTAAATGCTTTTTTGACGCCTGAATTGGCGTATCATTTGGGACGTGCGGCAGGATCATATTTCGGCCGTCAAAAGAAACGTCCCGTATTCCTTATCGGGCGCGACACTCGTATTTCCGGGGCTATGCTTGAAAACGCATTGGCTGCCGGCATTTGCTCCGTAGGTGGCGATGTAGTGGTAGCCGGTGTTGTACCGACTCCTGCCGTTGCCTATTTAGTACGCAAACATGGTTGGGATGCGGGTGTTGTTATTTCCGCATCTCATAATAAATTCCCTGATAATGGGATTAAATTTTTCGACGGCGAAGGCTTTAAATTGCCGGATGCCGTAGAAGATGAATTGGAAGAATTATGCAGTCAAAGCAGCGAAAATAATTTGGAACGGCCTACAGGTGCCGATATCGGTCGTATTTTGAACAGCCGTGAATTGCTCATGAATACGCCGCTTTCGTAGAAAGTACCGTAGATGTGTCCCTCGAAGGCTTGACTGTGGTATATGATGGTGCCAACGGAGCCGCTTCGGCTGTAGGTCCTGAAGTATTTGAGAAATTAGGTGCCAAAGTTATCGCCATCAATGTTGATCCTGACGGCGTTAATATCAATGAAAACGCCGGTTCCACTCATATGGAAGGCCTCCAGGCCGCTGTTGTGAAATACGGCGCCGATGTGGGGATTGCCAACGATGGTGATGCGGACCGTTGCCTTTTGGTTGATGAAAAAGGTCAGGCCCTCGACGGCGACCAAATCATGTTACTCTGCGCCAAACAGCTTAAAGAACAGGGCCGTTTGAAGCAAGACATGATTGTAGGCACCGTTATGAGTAACATCGGTTTCCACAAAGCGGCTAAAGAAATGGGTATGAAAACCTTTGCTACCGCTGTAGGCGATCGCTATGTACTTGAAAAAATGCGTGCCGACGGTTATTCCATCGGCGGTGAACAGTCCGGTCACGTTATTTTCCTCGATTATAACAGCACCGGTGACGGTTTATTGACCGCCGTGCAGATGCTTGCATTGCTTAAAAAATCCGGTCAACCTTTATCGGAATTGGCAAAAGTTATGGTGAAATATCCGCAATTGCTTATCAACGTTCATGTAGTAACAAAAACGGGTTGGGATGAAAATCCGCTCATTCAGGCAGAAATTTCCGAAGCCGCTCGTGAGCTTGGTGAAAACGGTCGCATCTTGGTGCGCCCATCCGGCACGGAAGCGTTAATCCGCGTTATGGCGGAAGGTCCGGACCATGAACAATTGGAACGCATTTGTCATACCGTGGCTGAAACCATCGGTCGTGAACAAGGTCTTGTAGAAGAGTAAGGCTAATTGATGCATAGCTGAATGACCTTAGGGGCTCTTCATTGAGCATAAAAGAATAAAGATATAAAATAATCAAAATCATAGCATGATAAGCGTCTTGGAGTATCAAGATGCTTGCCTGCTATGGATTTTTCACGCTTTTTGGCCTTCTTTACTTTAATTCCGGTATCGGTTATAATATATTAACGCAGTATGCTTTGTTGAGAGAGATATTCAGAAACTTTTTGTATGCTCTCTATATGCTTACAGATGATTAAATAAAGTCTCTAATGCGTGTACAGCAGGCTACTGCAAGACTGTCGCAACTTAAGTAAAGGAGAGAACCAAATTCGTAAAGGCGAATAGCGCAGGCACTGATCGGGGACAGCCGATTTCAGTAGACGAGGTAGAGGAGTATCGAAACATCAGCGGATGCCTCTCGGCCGGCTTCAGTCGTTATATAAGTTACAATGTCTATCGGTGACGATGAGAACAAAAGACTTATACGAAGCAATTGGAGTAGTCTGTTTACAGGAGGATACAACCATGTGTGGTATTGTAGGATATATTGGATTTGAAGATGCGTCCCAGTTTATGTTGGATGGTTTGTCTAAGCTCGAATATCGCGGCTATGACTCTGCCGGGATTGCCGTAATCGGTCCGAATAATGTAATTAAAGTGCAGAAAAAAGTGGGCCGTTTGGCTAACTTGGAAGGCATTGTTAAAAACGACCCAAATCCGGGTCATATAGGTATCGGTCATACTCGTTGGGCCACTCACGGCCGTCCGTCGGATATGAATGCTCATCCGCACACCGATGCTAAAGGCTTATTTGCCGTTGTACATAATGGTATTGTAGAAAATTACTTACCGATTAAAGAAGAATTAATCAAAAAAGGTTACGAATTCAAATCCGAAACGGATACGGAAGTAGTAGCCCACTTATTGGCTGACTTATACGACGGAGACTTTGAAGGTACCGTTCGTCGCGTATTACAACGCATCGAAGGTTCTTACTCTTTGGTTATTTTGTGCGCCGACGATCCAAGTCGTATCATTTGTACTAAAAAAGATAACCCTCTCGTTATCGGTCTCGGTAAAGGTGAAAACTTCATCGCTTCCGATATTCCGGCCATTATCAATCACACCCGTGATACTTTTATCATGAACGACGGTGAAGTAGCGGTTGTTACTAAAGATTCCGTACGTGTAAGCGATTTGGCGGGTAATTTAATCAATAAAAAAGTATACCATGTAACTTGGAATGCAGAAGCAGCTGAAAAAGGCGGTTTTGAACATTTCATGTTAAAAGAAATCTACGAACAACCTAAAGCAATTCGCGATACCTTGACCGGTCGTATTTCCAAAGATAACAAAGATGTTATCTTCGAAGAATTGGGTTGGGAACCGGCTGATGTAGCGTCCGTTAACCGTATTTTGATTACTGCTTGCGGTACCGCTTATCATGCAGGTTTGGTAGCTAAATATTATATTGAACAATTGGCGCGCATTCCGGTAGAAGTAGATATCGCTTCCGAATACCGTTATCGCGATCCGTTGACTGATAAAAATACCTTGGCTATTGTTATTAGTCAGTCCGGTGAAACCAGCGACACCTTGGCGGCTTTAAAAGAAGCAAAACGCCGCGGCGCTCGTTCCTTGGCGGTAACTAACGTTGTAGGTTCTTCCATCGCTCGTGAAGCAGACCAAGTAATTTACACTTGGGCCGGCCCTGAAATCGCCGTTGCTTCTACGAAAGCTTACACAACGCAGCTCGTAGCTTTATTGTTACTCGCTGTTTACATCGGTAAATTGAACGGCAAATTGGATGCTGCTTTGGCAGAAAAAATCTTAACCGATTTACATGAATTGCCAACTCTATGCAATGAAATCTTTGAAACGGTTGATGATATTAAAGCATTTGCCAAAAACTACGGTTTCCGTGAAGATGCGTTCTTCTTGGGCCGTTCCATCGACTATGCCGTAGCCATGGAAGGTTCCTTGAAATTGAAAGAAATTTCGTACATCCATGCGGAAGCGTACGCCGGCGGCGAATTGAAACACGGTACCTTAGCCCTCATCGAAGAAGGTGTGCCGGTTATCGCCTTGGCAACCCAGGAAGATGTACGCGAAAAAATGATGAGCAACATTAAGGAAGTTAAAGCTCGTGATGCGGTTGTTATCGGTCTCGGTCTGGCCGGTGATACGGAAATTTCCAAATATGTGGACCACACAATTTTTGTACCACGCTCCGATAAATTTACGGCCCCTATTTTGGCCGTTGTGCCATTGCAGTTATTGGCTTACTATGCAGCCATTACGCGCGGTACCGACGTTGATAAACCAAGAAACTTGGCTAAATCCGTAACGGTTGAATAATTGCTTATTGATTTTTAGAATCCTAACCGTGTCTATATGAAGATGTAGCCACGGTTATTTTTCATGTACAGAATGACGTTTTCGGGGTACAATAATATATAATACATACAAAAGATTTCGCCGGTGTGAGAGAGGACGAAATCTTTATAGGAGGAATTTTATGTCAGTTATTTTTTCAGGCATTCAACCGAGCGGTGAATTGACCTTAGGCAACTATTTAGGCGCGTTGCGTAACTTTTTGGATTATCAGGAGAGCGATGAATGCTACTACTGTATCGTAAACCAGCATGCTATCACGGTACCGCAAGATCCAAAAGAACTTTTTGCCAACACTCGTCGCTTGGCTGCACTATATTTAGCCGTAGGCTCGACCCTAAGAAAGTTACCTTGTTCGTACAGTCCGAAGTACCGGAACATGTACGCTTAGGTTGGGTTATGACGACGATCAGCTACGTGGGCGAATTGGAACGCATGACACAGTACAAAGATAAATCGCAAAAACGGGGTGACTCCATTCCGGCCGGTTTGTTGACCTATCCGCCACTCATGGCTGCGGATATTTTGCTCTACCAGACCAATTATGTACCGGTTGGGGAAGACCAGAAGCAACATATGGAATTGACCCGCGATTTGGCCCAGCGCTTCAACCGCGTGTACGGCGAAGTTTTCACTATTCCTGAAATTAAACTCGGCGTGGGCGGTGCTCGCGTTATGAGCTTACAAGAACCGACTAAGAAAATGAGTAAATCCGATGACAATCAGATGGCTACCATTCGCTTGTTGGATGATGAAAAGACAATCGTTAAGAAGATTAAACGAGCTCAGACTGACTCGGAAAACTCCGTTCATTATGACAAAGAAAATAAACCGGGCATTTCCAACTTGATGGGAATTTATGCGGCCATCACCAAAGAATCGTATGAAACCATCGAACAACGCTATGTGGGTCAGGGCTACGGCACGTTTAAAAAAGACGTAGCCGAATTGTTGGTAGACACATTACGCCCGATTCATGAACGTTACAATGACTTAATCGACAGTCCTGAATTGGATCGCATTCTCGACGAAGGGGCCGTTAAAGCTCGTGAAAAGGCAAGCAAAACATATCGTGACGTAGAGCTTGCTATGGGCTTCATCGTAAATAATTATCTGTATTTAGGGGAACCTTGGGCTGATGCTGGAGGTGGGAATATGGAAGTACGTGAAGTAACCGAACGCTTTCCTTGCGGTGAAGTAGAGGAAACGTTTGCCGATTATATATTAGTATCTTGGGTTATGTGGCTGTTTTTTGGTGCCGTGGCTACTTGGGCCGTGTGGCATTCACAACGCGGTGTGGTTTGGAATCATATCGCGATTGACTACATCATTGTAGGTTTTTGTGTATGGCGCATGACAAGACAAAGACGCCCGTTGGTCTACGTTTGTGAAAAGGGGATTGTCATCAGACGTCGGCCGAGTAGTCTTTGGGAGCGCATTGACATGCTCGTGGAATGGTGACCATTACTACAATTTTATTCCGTATGCTCAAATTATCGGTTTTACCGCTAATTGGGAAGAAATCCACATGGTAACCGAAAGCGGGGGTATCCTTATCGTAATGGTGGACTTACAGTTCGTAACCTATAAGGATAAACTTAAATTGTTGTCGGTTATTGATGAACGCAGTCATACTGCCATGTAAATAACAGTGAACGTGCAGCGGTCCGGCTTTTGTCGGACCGTTTTTTGTTAGTGTATAGGCCGAATTTGCTGTTTTGAAATTAAAAAGGCCGGCCGGTCTATTTCATAACTATGACTTTTGGTAAAAGTTCCTATGATTAATTAGAAGTATAAATTAAAATTTAACTCTTTATTTCTTTAGTTAGATAAAGTATAATGAGTTCATGAATTAAAACTAATGCTTTGGATTGAGAAAACAGAAAGAGGGGACTTAGTTATGAAGTTGAAGAAGATGTTGGCCTTGGGCCTGGCAATGTTTACGATGGCGGCGTTTGCAGCCGGTTGTGGTAATGACGCCGATAAAGATAAAGCGGCCGCCACTGAATTACCGAAGAAAATTGTAATCGGTTTGGATGACAATTTCCCACCAATGGGCTTCCGTGATGATAAGGCGAAATCGTAGGTTTTGATATCGATTTAGCCAAAGAAGTGGCGAAACGAGCCGGTATGGAAGTAGAATTTAAACCAATCGACTGGGACAGCAAGGAAGCAGAACTTAAGAGTAAACGTATCGACGCTTTGTGGAATGGCTTAAGCCTTACACCGGAACGTGAAAAGAATATTTTATTCTCCACCCCATATGTACAGGATAAACAAATCATTGCCGTGCGCGCTGATTCCCCAATCCAAAGCAAAGACGACTTAAAAGGTAAAATCGTAGGTACCCAGCAGGTAGTAGCGTAGAAGCGGCTGTTGAAAAAGATGCGCAAGAACGCGGTTTTAAAGAAGTGAAAAAATATGGCGACTTCGTTAACGCCTTCATGGATTTGGAACTCGGTCGTATTGATGCCCTCGTAGTTGACGGTATCGTTGGTCAGTTTACCATGACTCAAAAACCGGGCGTATTCCGCTTGGCTAACGGCGACTATGGCGCTGAAACAATGGGCGTTGGTTTCCGCTTAGACGATAAAGCGTTACAAGCCAGAATCAATGAAGTATTAAAACAAGTAATGAATGACGGCACAGCGACAAGATTGCTGAAAAATGGTTCGGCAACAGTAACTTATTAAATAAAGATGCTTTTAAATAATCGCTTTGTGGCAGTGATGGCGTAAGGCTGTAACCGTTTACACAACCCGGTTAATATAGCAGTGAAGAAAGGAGGTAGTCCTTACCTCCTTTCTTTCTTTGAAAGGAGTCAGTTTGATGGAATTAATAGACTATTTATTGAAGATTACGCCGGTCATCGCCAACGGGCTGGGAGTAACCGTCTCCCTGTTTTTAATCGTATTGGTATTGTCCGTGCCGTTCGGTGTTTTAGCGGCTCTGTTGCGCTTGTCACCTATCGGCATTGTACGCAAAATTATGGCATTCTATGTATATATTATGCGTGGCACCCCGTTAATGTTACAGATCTTATTTATTTACTACGGCTTGCCATTCATTCCTTACGTCGGCGTGCAACTCGACGATACGACGGCGGCGGTTATTTCCTTCGTGCTCAACTATGCGGCTTATTTGTGTGAAATCTTCCGCGGCGGCATTCAATCCATTCCGAAAGGCCAGTATGAAGGGGCCAAGGTTTTGGGCTTTACCTATGTACAGACCATGCGCAAAATTATTTTACCCCAGGTAATCAAACGCGTTTTACCGCCGTTGGCGAATGAAACAATCAACTTGCTCAAAGATACGTCTTTGGTGTATATTTTAGCTATGAACGATGTTCTTAGAATTACGCGCGGTATTGTGCAACGTGATTTTGACACGTCTGCTTTTATCGTGGCGGCTATTTTCTATTTAATAATGACCTTTGTATTGACTAATATTTTTAACTATTTGGAAAAACGTTACGCTGTGTACGATGAATAGGAGGACTACACATGAGCTTTATTGAAATGAAAGAAATAGAAAAAAGCTTTGACGGCCTACCTGTTCTAAAAAAAGTATCCCTGGCTATGGATAAAGGTGAGGTTGTGGCTATCATCGGACCATCCGGTTCGGGGAAATCTACATTTTTACGCTGTTTAGGTCAGCTGGAAGTGATAGACCGTGGTACAATAGTAGTAGATGGTACACCTTTGGTACAGACTGAAGGGGACGGTAATGCCGTGTATACTGATAAAAAGACACAGCAGGCACTCTTGCTTAAAATGGGCATGGTGTTCCAGCAGTTCAATTTATTCCCACACATGACGGTTTGGGATAATATTTTGATTGCCCCGCAAATGGTAAAAGGCATGAAAGCCGCTGATATTGCTCCGACGGCGGAAGCGTTACTTAAAAAAGTAGGCCTCTGGGAGAAAAAGGATGTATATCCGTCCAAATTGTCGGGCGGCCAGAAACAGCGTGTGGCCATTGCCAGAGCATTGGCCATGAATCCGAGCATCATGCTTTTTGATGAACCGACGTCGGCCCTTGATCCGGAATTGACCGGTGAAGTACTGCGTACGATTCAACAATTGGCGGAAGAGCATATGACGATGATTATCGTAACCCATGAAATGGCGTTTGCCCGTCAGGTGGCGGATCGCATCATTTTCATGGCGGACGGCATCATTCAGGAAGAAGGCAAACCGGAAGACGTTTTTACCAATCCAAAGTCACCACGTACCAAGGCATTTTTAGATTCTATGCTATAAGTAAAGGAGACATATGTAATGAAGCAACGATGGCAAATGCGAATTGCTACCTTAGCGGTAGGGGCACTGTTGGGCGTAGTCGGCACCGGCTATGCTAAGAGTTTACCGACTTATGATACGACGAAAGCAACGGCGGAAGCTCAGACTTTTGAAGCTCGCGGGGTTCACAGTGAATCCGATTTACCGGCGGCGTATCAATCGTATGCTACCACGATGATCACAGAAATTCGCGATTACTCTGACGGTTATACATTTACCGTGCCATGGCGTCTCACCAATGGTCGTTATGAATCACAAGCTAAAGATGACGGCAGCACCGAACGCGGTTATTTCTTTAACTTGGCGGAAAGCTCTATTTCCGAGCCATTCCTTGTTTCTTTTACCAAACGTGACAATATTGTGGAAGGCAATGTGAGTTTGCAACAGTGGAACACTACTTGGTATAACGAATCTGTTACGAATATGACGAAAGAACGCTACCTTGCTTTGTGGCGTGAAAACCGCAAGGACTTAAGCGGGTACACCTTAGACGGCGATTTATTCGATTTCAAAGGGGCTACGACGGCTCGTTGGGACTCCTTCGTGCGCAGTGATGCTGGCGAAACCGGTTCTACTTTCTTTGATGCTGAATTTATCATGGCGGCGGACCCTACGCAGCGATATACCATGACCATGATGTATCCTAGCAAATACAATGATTATATGATGCAGGGTGTTGTAAAGAATGTCGTGCCTTCGTTTAAACTTATGAAAGAAAAATATCGCAATACGGGCAACTTGGTATTAACCGATGAAATCAGTTATATTAAACCAAGCGGCTTTAAAGTGGTAACACAAAATAGAAACGGTGCCGTTTTAACCAAAGATTTCTATCGCATCGAAGTGGCCTATTCCCGATGGATAAAACCGTATCCATCGATTCCCGAGCCAGCTATCCGACTATGACGGCTCGTCAGGAAATTGCCGATTTCTATGTAAATGAATTAGTCACCAATTATGGCGCTACGATTGAAGGTTATAAAACTTTGATTGATAACCATAATACGGGCTCCTTAATCGTAGGCAGCTTACAACGTGGTGAAGGGGTAGCCATTAAGTTTGCTTCTTACATCACCCTTACCGACTCCGGTCAAGCCGTTGTGGCTCGCGTTATGGCGCCGGATAACGGTCAGTTTACCGACGAAGACTTGATGAAAATGGTCGAAGGTGTTCGCATTCAGCACAAAGGCCTTTTGAGTGGCGGTACGGTTATACTGTAAGCGTGTGCAAGAGCTTCTGTTTAGGTTCGCATACGGTGATATTATGAGTATCTCCGCATTAATTTAAAAATTCTAAACTTTTTTTGAAAATTTTTTGAAATAAAAAAGGACTTTTGTAACTCCGTAGAGAATACTTAAGTATAGAAGAAGTCATCGTGAATGAATCGAATCATTCACCAATGGGAGGGATTCATATGCAAGAACAAAATAACGCTAAAGTAGTATACAAGACGATAGTTGTACCGGCTGACGGTTCCGAGAACTCGAAACGTGCATTACAGCATGCTGTTTCGATTTGCGAACGTAACGAAGCACAGCTTGTTATCGTACACGTAGCCAATATCGTGTCCGCTATTTCCAATTTTGACCAGACCCCTATCAGTGGCGGTTATGTATCGGAACAAATCGCGGAAGACATGGAAGAAACAGGTAAAAAGATTTTGGAAGACGTTTCCAAAGATGTACCTGCTGATATTGCTGTTAAAAATGTATTTGAAGTAGGCTCTCCCGGCCCGGCTGTATTAGCGGTAGCTAAGAAGTTTAATGCCGATTTAATCGTAATGGGCAGCCGAGGCCTTGGACCTTTGAAAGGTTTATTTATGGGCAGTGTAAGTAGCTATGTAACCAGTCATTCTACTTGCCGGTGCTCGTTGTCAAATAAATAGTCACATATGAGGGGCTTTGCTCGCCAAGGGGCAAAGCCTCTTTTTAGAATGGAGGTACTATGAATAAACAACGGATTGTTTGGCTTCATGAACAACTGCCCGAGTGGGAGGCAAAGGTTGGATTTCTAAAGAACATGCGGCACAGATGCGCGTGTTTTATGGTACCGTAGACACCACTCAGGGGCCTTCGCTCAGAAGGTTATTGGTGTTATTATTAGGGCTGTTGTTAACGAGTTTAGGTGTATTTTTACTCTTTGCCGGTTATTGGTACAGCTTTTCACCGGCCGGTCGTATGGACTGGTGTATTGCGCTCTTGCTCTTGGCGGTTATCGCTTTAGGCTTAGGTCTTTGGAAAGCGCCTAGGGGGAGCATCTATGCGGAAGGCATAGGGCTTTTTTATGTGGCGACCCTTACCATCTCGACGGTGCTCATGAGCGATACCTATTATACGGGTGAAGGCTGGGGCTTTTACGCCTCATCATAATGCTCCTCACCTTGCCGGTCATATATCTGTTGGGATCCGGCTTCACCATGATGGCCTATCTCTTAATTGGCCTTTTATGGAGCGTATCGGCGCGGGAAGTTACCATGTGGGGTGAACCTGTTTGGTTATGGCTTCTTCTGGCAGCGGGCAGTCCGTTCTTTGCGGAGCAGTTACGTAAACGCACACGCTCATATTTGTCCACGTTGTGGCTCTCATGGGTCTATGTGGCGGCTATTTTCGGGGCGTTCTTTTTTACCATTACGTCGTATAACTTATCGCTCGGTCTATTCTTTGTAGCGTCTTTATCGGCGGCCACTTATGCACTGGGCAGCTTGTCCCGCGAACAGGGTCTCTGGTCTTTGCCGTTCCGCGGTATCGGGGTACTCGGCCTCATGTATGTGGTCGTATACGGTACATTTATCAGTACCTGGCAGGAAGAAGCGGCGGCTTCGGCTGATTGGCTCAGTATCGGCTTAGGAATAGTTGCCTTAATCTTGGTTGCGGGCGGCTTAAATGCACTTTGGCAAAAACGAATGGGCACGGATCTTTTAATCACGTTTTGTCCTATTGTAGTAGGGCTTTTGATGTTGTCTGTTCATTGGGGTGTGACACCGCTAACCGGTTCTATCCTATTTAATGTATATGTAGTATTATTAGCCATTGTCCTCTTGTGGCAAGGTACGGTAACCAAACGTGTAGGTTTGGTAAATGGTTGTATTTTTACCTTCTTAGCTATGATTGCGGCGCGCTTCTTTGATCCTACGTTCTCCTTTGTTGAACGCGGTTTTACCTTTATGGTAACAGGCGTAGCTATTTTTGCGGTTAACTTGTTCTACATGTGGCGTAAGCAATCGCAACAGGCGCAGGTGAATACATCGGTAGCCAGAGCCAATCGACGTTTACGTCGTCGCCAAACCTTGGGTGATGATGAACATATTGAAGTGACGGATACCGGTGAACATACCGAATCGGCCGGTAATTATACGAGTGCGCCGAGCGATGATCGAACGGGGGCAGACGCAGCGAAATCTGCCACTGTTAAAGAAGACGGTAATATGGCCTATACTGCTCGCGAGCAGGAATCGGCGGCCGCTGTAAGTTCTGATAAAACGACGGCACGAAAGGGGGAATCCTCTGATGCGCAATAGAGTTTATATAAAATGGATTCTCTTTATTGTAGTCGGTATTTGTACTTTGCTATCGCCGTTTTTTATTCAACATCGGTCCACCTCATTGTTGCAAGGTGGCGGTGAATATCAATGGCCCGTGTCCTTGTCGCGTACAGCCGGTTGGATTCCGTCCGATTATTTGGAAGTCAGATTTTTAGGCAGTCGCGGACCATGGCAGGGCGGTCGTTTGCCGGTGTATGACCAGGAAGTATATGTGTGGGTAACGGCTAAGCCGAACGGCATCTTGGAAGTAACCGGCGTGTCCGATAAAAAGCCGACTACAGGCGATTATATTTTTGCGCGCGTAACTCGCGTAGATAATACGGATGTAGAATTTAAACTATTATTTAATCGTGTGACCTTGGATTTAAATAAAGTAAATCCCGATTTTTACACGACCTATAAAGGAACTTTATTGGCTACGCTTAAAATCAAAGACGGCCACGGTATCGTTACGGGCGTATATTCGCGCGGTATACCTTTAGAATTGGCTACCCCTGAGAGTGAAGCACAACAGGAAATTGACAGCCGCACACCAATCAATCAAATCGGTGAACCGCAGGCAACTGCTGAAGCAACGGCCGCCATTGACGGGGCGGGTCAAAATTAAACTGGTTAAATTTGCTTGTTTCGTTATATAATAATTAAACAGGCTCTGAAAGCTTTAAGTAACCGTTAGCAAATAGAAGTCTATAAGTATTAGAACGTGAGAATATAAATGGTGTAATAGGAGTTAGGTATGGATGTTGCTCATGCACAAGTAGATGTGCAAGAATTGGCTGATTTGTTTAAAGTGCTGGGAGATCCTACGCGGATTCGCATTGTGCAGCAATTATTGAATAAAGAAATGTGTGTAACGGATATTGCTGAAGCCATGGGTATGGGGCAATCCGCTATTCACACCAATTGCGAGTGTTGCGCCAAGCGCGCTTGGTAGCATTTCGTAAGGAAGGGAAAACCGTGTACTACAGCCTTAATGACGAACACGTGGTTATGCTTCTCAGTCAGGGGATTGAGCACGTATCCCATCAGTAAAAACAGAATAGCCCTAGGGTTAAACGTAAAAACCGCCTGCAAAGGCGGTTTTATTTTGTTCTGTAAATACAATGTTGCAGACTTAATTTTATGGCAGCGGTTTAATTTTGTTATATGAAGCAGTTGAAAATCGTGGTAAGCCGCATTATGAGAGACATTTTCTTTTGACTGGTGAGAGTGGTATAATAAGATGTTAACGTTATTTATGAATGAGGAAGTTTATGAAATATACAATCTTTCCAACAGATATATGGGAACCCTGAGCTGTTTGGAACATTTGATGGGCGAGGAAAGGTCTATTGGCATGATACGCAGGTTAATCGCGTTATCGTGGCGGCCGGCCGTGTTAAAAGTATTACGGAAGCGGAATTACCGGAGTATCCGTGGGCTTGGTACGGTCAGACTTTTTTTGAAACAGTCAACGATGAAGCATGGCAAAACATGGGGAATGAATTGGTTGTTTTCACCCATTACTATGTACAGGAAGAAGGACGTGCCTATTGGGTCACCGCCGCTGCGGCGCCACCGGTTATTGAATCGGAACCGATTAAGCCGGTAGCACACAGCTATCGCGAAGCGGGGGCCGATGATTATGAAGCCTGGCAGACCTTGTTCGGTCATATTCAAGAAGGTATTGCGTCGGGCGAAGTGACTAAAGTAGTGGCTTCCCGTAAAGTGACGCTGGAAAGCGATACACCGTTTGACAGTACCTCGATTATCGGTCGCTTAGTGGCGCAGAACCAAGGGGCGTTTATTTTTGCCTATAACAAGGGTGACGCCGTATTCCTCGGTGCATCGCCGGAAGTATTGGTGCGTAAGCGCGGTCAGGACTTCATGAGCTATGCCTTAGCCGGTACGATGAAAAAAGATGACATTCATGATCAAGGGGCGCGTCTCTTGGCGGATGCTAAAAACCGCTATGAACACAATATTGTGGTGGATATGATTAAAGCAACCATGAGTGATTTATGCGATAGGGTAGAAGTGAAAGATACGCATATTATGGAACTACCGAATTTGTATCATTTGCGTACCTTACTCTACGGTCATGATACGGAACACTCTATTTTGACCATGGCTAAAGCCCTTCATCCGACACCGGCCATGGGCGGTGAACCGCGGGCAGCGGCGTTGGCCCTTTTACAGCAATATGAGCCGTATGAACGGGGCTTATATGCGGCACCTATCGGTTGGGTTTGCGGGAATACGCCACTTTTCCGTGAAGCGGGCGACGGACTCTTAATCGTAGGTATTCGTTCGGCCCTGATTCATGGCAAGACATTGTATGCCTATGCGGGTTGCGGTGTCGTGGCTGATTCCGATTGCGAGTCGGAATACAAAGAAACAATGACTAAATTACAAACTATTATGCGGGCCTTGTAAGTGGCTTAGGTACCTACAGCTTCGTGGCTAACAGGTTCCTTTGTGGTTAACGGCTTTTTGAACCATCTGATTATAGGCCCTATGAACCAGCCGGTTATAGGCTCTTTGAACCAGCCGGTTATAGGCGTATATCGAAGATTATGATAAAATAAAAAAGCAGGATACGTGTAGTGGTCGTTGTTTTCATGGAGGTGCAGGATGAACGAATATATAGCAGCCGCAGTGGATGAGCTTTTTGAACTTGGTGTGCGCCATGTGGTTTTCAGCGGGGGATCTCGCTCGACGAGTATGGCCGTACCATTCATGGCTCACGGCGGCTACAAAACATATATGAATATTGATGAACGTTCGGCAGGCTTTTTTGCCCTCGGTTTGGCAAAACGTTTGCATACACCGGTGGCTTTGGTATGCACCTCCGGATCGGCAGGCGCTCATTATTTTCCGGCCGTTATTGAAGCGTTTCACAGCCGAGTGCCTTTAATCGTGCTCACTGCGGACCGTCCGCCGGAAGCTCAGTTTGTAGGGGCACCGCAAACGATGGACCAAGTAAAACTCTTCGGTTCTTTCGTGCATCATTTTGAAACCCTCAGTCCCGATATTGCCGGCAGCGGCGCTCTTGAGTCGTCCCTGTATGCGCGTCAGGTAATCCAAAGGCCTATATGAAAGCCATGGATGTGGTACCGGGGCCGGTACATATTAACGTACCCCTTCGTGAGCCTTTGGTGCCGGATACGAGCGCCGAGCAGTTTGCTAAAGGCCGGTTGAGCGGAGCTAAGCGCTTTGTAACTCAATCGGGTATTATGCGTCTCAGTGAAAATGCCTTAAAGCCTCTGATTGAAGAACTTAAAGGTCGTAAAGGCATTATTTTGTGCGGCCCCGCTACGGGACGCGACGGTGATGATGAGTACTACCGAGCTAATGGTTACGGCAATGGCTTTGAATTTTGCCAGGGCGTAGAAATACGGCCCGGTTTTTACGATAATCCTAAAAACGTAATCAACAATGCCTATGGCACGGCCATGCTAGCCTTAGGTGAAGCTTTGGAAGCGCCCGTACTGGCTGATCCCCTATCGCCGGTTAGAGCTTTGAATCATCCGCTCATCATTGACAAGTATGATGCGTTTTTGAGTAATGAGGAATGGCAAAGTGAGTTGGCACCGGAGTACATCTTGATGATGGGTCAAATGCCGGTTTCAAAACGATTGCAACAATTCATCAAAAAGCATTCCGCAGCTGTTTGTTATCAGATTGATGCGGGGGCCGGGTATCGCAACGGCACGGTAACGACGAACCGTGTTATTCAATGCGACCCCATTGCTTTTGCCTTGGATGTGGCAAAACAGTTGATTTATACCTTATGGGCGCCGGAGATGATTGATAATCTCTTAACCACCAAAGGCGAGTTGAGGACCTTTTTAAAAGCCAAGGAAAATCTTCATAAGAAATTAAGCGACAATGCCTATACGAAAAGTTGGCTGAAAGCACAATATAGAACGAGTCTTTCCATGGCCCGCGTAAGGGAAGAGAAAACTCTCTTTGAGGCAAGTTCGTGGCCCTCTTGAACGATGGTCTCGATGAGCGAACCTTCATCAAACACGGGGCCCACAGACGGTGAATGTGGTGGTGGCCAACAGCATGCCGATTCGCGATTTTGACTATTTTGGCGCCAAGGTAAACCGAATACGCGCGTGTTCGGAAACCGCGGTATCAACGGTATCGACGGCACCGAATCGACAGCGTTGGGGATTGCGGCCGCTTTAGGTGAGCAGACTTTACTCGTGACGGGCGATTTATCCTTCTTCCATGACCTGAACGGTCTTGTGATGGGCAAAAATGAAGGCCTGAACTTAGTAATTGTATTGTTTAATAACGATGGGGGCGGTATTTTTGAATATTTACCGCAAAAAGGCATCGACAATTTCGAATATTTATTTGGAACGCCGCAAGGCCTGAACTACAGTGCCCTAGCTGATTTGATGGGCATTCACTATCAGGCGGTGACGAGCTATGAAGACTTTGAAGACAATGTAGTGCGCGCCATGAAAGCGGGCGGTATCCATGTATTGGAAGTAAAAACAAATCGTGAAGTGAGTCGTGAACTTCACAGAAAGTATACGGTAACTGTGTATGAAAAATGACTTTGACAGTCTTGATGAAACATCAATGTACGATCAAGGTGATCGAGAAGAGATTACGGCTGTGTTGGAAGCGGCCGATGATGTATATATAAGTATTGACAACGTGTCTTATCACGTGGCCCTGCGGGGTGAGGGCATGCCCCTCATTTGTCTCCACGGCTTCGGCGAAGCCGGTGACACGTGGGATAAATTGAATCTCCCCGGTTTTCGCCTCTATTGTGTGGATTTTTTGGGCCACGGCGTATCGGACCGGTCGCACAATCCGGTGCTGTATCAGTTTGATACGGTGCTGCGCCATTTATATACCTTGATTCACACCTTGGTAGGTGAAGAACCATACGGTATTATGGGGTACTCCATGGGCGGTCGCATGGCCTTGCAGTATGCGGCTATGTATGAACCGTCGCGGTTAATGTTCCTCGTATTGGAATCCGCTTCAGCGGGCATTGAAGATATTAATGAGCGGCAGGAACGGGCGGCTGCCGACGAAGTGTTGGCCCACAAAATTGAGACCCACTCCATTGAATGGTTTGAAGAAATGTGGTCAAAACTGCCTATTTTGCGACTCAGCAAAAACTATCACCGGCGGTGCAGCACACCATCAAAGAGCGTCGTCTCAGTAACACACCGGAGGTGCTCGCCCATACTTTACGCGGCACCGGTCAGGGCATGACGCCCTACGTAGGGAATAAAATTGCCGATTTGGAAATGGAAATCCTTTACGTATCGGGGGCGCTTGATACAAAGTATGATGACATAGGGAAGACTATTTTCGGGTTTTGTGAAAACTCGGCCCATGTGTCGGTCCCTGAGGCGGGGCACAATGTGCACACCGAAATGCCCGATGAATTTAATGATATAGTAAACCTGTTTTTGTCAGATTATAATGACAAAAACATCAGTTGATTAGCTGTTAACTATGAATACTTTATGTGTTTTAGCTGTTAACTATGAATACTTTATGTGTTTTAGTTGTTAACTATGAAGACTTTAAGTGCTTTTTAGATGTATATTAATGTAGCTAGCATTGCCGATTGCAACTGAAATACGGTCGGCAGAGGTTTAAAAAGGAGGCTATTATGAGCAAGTTTGATTGGCAAGTATTGGATCGCGGTTATGAAGATGTAATTTATGAAACCTATAACGGCATTGCCAAAATCACTATTAATCGTCCTGAAATCCGCAATGCGTTCCGTCCTAAAACAGTGGTGGAACTCATTGACGCGTTTACCATTGCTCGTGATGATACCGAAGTGGGCGTAATTATTTTAACCGGTGCCAACCACGGCGGCGATGTGAATAAAGAAGCATTCTGCTCCGGCGGTGACCAGAGTGTGCGCGGTAACGGCGGTTATGTAGGTGAAGACCGCATTCCACGCCTTAACGTGCTCGATTTGCAGCACTTAATCCGCATCACGCCAAAACCGGTTATTGCCATGGTTAACGGCTATGCTATCGGTGGCGGTCATGTACTTCACATCGTTTGTGACTTGTCCATTGCTTCTGAAAATGCTAAATTCGGCCAGACCGGTCCGCGCGTAGGCTCCTTCGATGCCGGTTACGGTGCAGGCTACCTCGCTCGTTTGGTCGGTCATAAAAAAGCCCGTGAAATCTGGTTCTTGTGCCGCCAATACACCGCGCAGGAAGCCCTCGACATGGGTCTTGTTAATACGGTAGTGCCATTTGACCAATTGGAAGAAGAAACCGTTAAATGGTGTGAAGAAATCCTTCAATTATCCCCAATGGCCCTTCGCTTCTTAAAAGCATCCTTCAACGCTGATACCGACGGTCTTGCCGGTTTACAACAGTTCGGTGGCGACGCAACTCTCATGTTCTACACCACCGACGAAGCGAAAGAAGGTCGCGACGCGTTCAAAGAAAAACGTAAACCTAATTTCAAACAATTCCCTAAATTCCCTTGATAGGAGGACGTTTTAATTATGCGATGGTTACGAGAGCGGGCGCAAGCAACTCCCAATCAGCCCTTTCTTGATGGCTATACTTATAAAACGATATATGAGCGCACCGTACTGCAGGCCGGCTTTTTGTCGGCCGTAGTGCGCGGTGAGAACCGCATCGGTCTTTGCAGTGAAAACTCGGTGGACATGGCGGTGATGCTCTTCGCGTTATGGTCCTTAGGGAAAGAAGTATTTTTAGTAAATCCACACCTCACTGTACAGGAGCAGGAACAGCAAGCCCTCGACTTGGGCGTTCATTTAATCTTTGCGTCACCCACGGTGCAGGAACGGGTGGAAGCAACCTGTAACGGTCGTTTTTGCCGACCCCATCACAGTGCGGTCAACGAAGTAGCTTGGCGTACCTGGGGTGCCTTGCCGCCTATGGATGAAACATCCCGCACAAGACTTGTGCAATGCTTTGAAGGTCTCTTGGTGCCGCCACTGATGGATCAGGCTATAGCGGCCATTATGAACACCAGTGCTACAACCGGTTCGGTAAAATCCGTACCCCTTCGCTGGGGGCAGATTGAAGCCCATGTGAAAGCGTCGGCCAAGGTGCTGGGCGTTTCGCCGAACGATAATTGGCTTACCGTACTACCTATGTTCCACGTGTCGGGCTTGTCTATTATTTTGCGGACCTTATATAACGGCACGGCGGCTACGATTATGTCGTCTTTTGACGAAGCCAAAGTCATTGCCGGCATTACGTCCGGTAACTTACCATGGTATCGTTGGTGCCCACCGTATTGCAGCGCATCATCGATCGTATTGATAACCACGCCTTGCGGGTGGTGCTGCTCGGTGGTGAGTTCATCCCCGATGCGTTGGTGGAAAACTGTTTAGCCAAAGCCATGCCGATTTTTAAGACCTACGGCATGACGGAAACCTTTGCTCAAAGTGCGACGGTGAATGTATTGGCTCATCCGGATAAGCGACAGGCTGTAGGTAAGCCATTACCGGGTGTTGTTATTGAAGTGCGTAATCCCGATGAAACGGGTATCGGGGAAATTTGGCTTCAGTCGCCTATGCTCATGACAGGCTACCTCGGTAAGCCGCCGATTGTTGGCTTTTTCAATACGGACGATATGGGCTATTTGGATGAAGACGCTATTTATATATTGTGAATCGCCGCCAGGATATTATTATCTCCGGTGGTTGAAAACATTTATCCGAAAGAATTGGAAGATTGCCTCTATCGCTTGCCGGGCGTGACGGAATGTGCCGTAGTCCCTAAAGCGGATGAACGGTGGGGACAGGTACCGATTCTCTACTATGCCGGCGAGGCCAGTGTAAAAGCGGTTAAAGAGCACTTGAGTGAAAACTTGGGCCGCTACAAACAACCAAAGGCGATTTGCCGTTTGGCAAAATTACCACGTAATAACTCTGGCAAAATCATGCGTCGCACGCTGATTGACGAAGCGGCGGATATGTAAAATAGAATGATCGGCATGGCAGATTGCTGCGAAGGTAATCGCTATGTGAGGCGATGCCAACATTTGAAATAAGGCTATGTGCGTCGATGATATTAATATTGTTTTAAGGCGAGGGACGAACGATGACTCATCAGATGACAATCTCAAAAATCACCTTATGGCACATTGGTTTACCGATGCGCTTTACCTTTCGTACGTCCCAAAGCACCTTATCACATCGAGAAAGTCTTATCGTAGGCGTCACCATATCGTCAGGCTATACCGGCTATGGCGAAGTGGTGGCGTTTACGGAGCCTTTTTATACGGCAGAAACGTTGACCAAGAGTAAAGAGATACTGTTGACGGCGTGGCTGCCGTTTTTTGTAGGCAAAACTATGGTAGGGCCGTGGGCCATGTATGAAATGGTGGATTCGTTACAGGATGTGTCGGTTGAGCCGAATGCGAATGCTGACTATGCTAATGAGGGTGCCGATTCTCCTAGGGCGACGGGCAAAAAATTGCGCATGTGTTATCCTATGGCTTGGGCGGGGCTTGAAAATGCCATCCTCCATGCTTATTATGGTGAACAAGGGTTAGCAACTATCGATACTTTAGTACCCGGTAAAAAATGTAAAACCATTGAATCCGGCGTTGTTTTGGGCGATATGCCGATTCCGGAGCTTTTAAAGGCTGTGGAAAAACACGTAGACAACGGTTGCCGACGTATCAAGTTAAAACTCAAGCCCGGTGATGCGGTGGACCGTGTGGCAGCCGTACGCAAGGCTTATCCAGATATTATCTTGGCCGGGGATGCGAACTGCAGTTTTGCGCCGGACAAGGCTGATGAGATTATTGCTTTAAATGAGTATAATCTGCGGTCCTTGGAAGAACCGTTTGTGGTGAAGGATGCAGCAGGAAACTATAAAAGTGCTGAAGTTTATGGTTCACTGCCTCAAGAATTACGACAGACGATTCAAACGCCACTTTGTTTTGACGAAAGTGTACAATCCTTAGCAGAATTAAAAGCCATGCATCAAACAGGCTGGCTCGATTTATTGAATATTAAAGTAGGACGCCTTGGTGGGCTCCGCGAAACTTTGGACTGCTTAAGTTATTGTCGTCAACATAAGATTGGTTTTTGGATTGGCAGCATGGTGGAAAGCGGTGTTTCAAAATACATGCATGTACAGCTGGCTACCTTGGCAGATACGTGGATGGCCGGCGATTTATCGGATATGAGCGTTATTTTGAAAAGGACATTATTACCACGCCTATTGAGTTTTTACAGGGAAAGTTAGCCGTGGATTTCAAAGCCGGTCTGGGAACGGATATAAATGATGCGGCTCTGCGAGAATATACCTTGGACAGGACTGTGTTTGAATAGAGCTGGGGCTAGACGACATAGAAGATAAGATAAAATAGATACATGGTTAAAAATTGAGCCATTCAAATGATGAGGTGTAAGATTTATAGCAATCGGAAGGGAGTGCACTATGACTTTAGTTGATCAATTAAATATAGATTATGTAAATTTAACGGATACAGGCTTTGAAAGTACTATGACCATGGGTGAATTTCATGCCCAGCCGTTTGGCTTTTTAAACGGTGGCGCAACGCTTGCGTATTGCGAAGCTATCGCGGGCATGGCCAGTAATCTTATGGGTGAAGGTGCCTATGTGGGCGTAGGACAGACTGTTACAGCTCACCATTTAAAAGCAACGAAGCTCAGGGCAAATTGTTGGCGCAGGGAATCTTATTACATGGCGGTAAACGCAGTCATGTGTGGGAAATAAAGTTGACTAATGAAAAAGGCGAACACATTTCGCAAGTAACTGTGGTTAATGCATTGATTGAGATGAATTGTAAATAGCTGGTTATGAAGTACTTGTTTAGTAATTGGTTTGTAAAGACGTTTTAAGAGATGTAAATAAACTGTACGGAATGTCGAAAACACAGAGTGAAGTGTTATAATAGGGATATGTTTATAATTTTGGAATAAATAGAGTAATACAGGTGTAGGAGTTTGGTGTGTTAGAGCGTAAAGTATTTGGCCTGGTTGTATTAGTCGGCATTTTTGCCGGTATCGTAGGTATAGTATTTACCAATTTATTGCATGTGATTCAGCATTTTACCTTTGGTTACAATGATTTGAGCTTTGGTGTTGGCGTAGCGCAGGCGAGCGGCGAACGTCGTGTTTGGGCGTTGCTGGCTTGTGGTCTTGTGGGCGGTATTGGCTGGGTGCTGATTCACCGCTATGGCGGCAAACTTGTTGAAGTTAAAGACGCAGTAAAAGATGTGACGAAAGAAATGCCGCCGGTAACTACTTTGATCCACTCTACTTTGCAAATTATAACCGTGGCTATGGGTTCTCCGCTCGGTCGAGAAGTGGCACCGCGCGAAGCAACTTCGGCGCTAATTACTTGGGTGATGCGCTATGTGAAACTAACGAATGAAAATCGATCCCTTCTCATTGCTTGTGCATCCGGTGCCGGTTTAGCGGCCGTGTATAACTCGCCGGTATCGGCCACGATTTTCGTTTTGGAAACACTGCTGTTAACCTGGAACGTGAGAGCGTTGAGCTCCGCTTTTATCGCCTGTGGTATTGCCACATTTGTGGTTCGTTTAGGGCTTGGTGATACGGTTCAGTACGATATGCCACAACCGGTTATGATTGGAAATTTTGCCGAATTTGCCGTACTTATCGGGATTATTATCGGCGTGGCTGTAGTGTTTTTTGATAAATCGCAAGCTTATTTACCTAAGTTTGATCGTAAAAGTCCTAAGATGATTTTATTATCGGTGATTGCCTTTGGCCTCGTAGGCCTTATGGCTGTATATTTCCCGGCCATTTTGGGTAACGGTAAACCTGGAAATCAGCTTACCTTTGCTCATTTAGTACCTTGGGAATATGGCTTAGGACTCTTTGCCGCTAAATGGGCTGCTGTCCTACTCGCTATGGGCGCCGGCGCTTATGGTGGTAAAATTACACCATCCATGATGCTGGGGAGTACTTTGGCCCTCGTTGTAGCCATTGCGTGGAACTTCGCTATCGGGCCTATTTCAATTGGACTCAGTGCCTTTTTGGGGGCAGTAGTGTTCTTGGGTCTCGCGCAAAAAATGCCGCTTACTTCCTCTGTATTTATGCTGGAATTATCGCGGTTTTCAGTGGAACTATTATTCCCGATTGCACTCGCTATGGGGATGGGGATGATTACGCAGGCGTGGCTTAAAGATAAAATATAATGCTAAGATAATCGGCATATTATATAAAGAATACGTACGATTCTTGATGATTTATAATGTTGTAAAGTTTTTTGCAAAATTTGTAAAAAATTTATAAAAAAGTACTTGCGCTGATTTGCGTGGTATGATACAATATCTTTGTTGTTGAGAACGAAGCAATAAACAACGGCGAAAAGAATACTATTCTTTATATCGGGGCATAGCGCAGTTTGGTAGCGCACTGGCTTGGGACCAGGGGGTCGCAGGTTCGAATCCTGCTGCCCCGACCATTTTTTTATGCGGGTGTAGCTCAATGGTAGAGCCCCAGCCTTCCAAGCTGGTCGCGAGGGTTCGATTCCCTTCACCCGCTCCATAAACGACTTTTACCGCAATCATTCGATGAGTGATTGCGGATTTTTTTGTGAACAGGCACTCTGTTGACTGTTGTCAGTCTGCAAGCTGTTTAAAAATAAAAAAGTATAAAATAATGTAGTTGATATGCATAGAGTAAATCGTGTAAACTATGTAAAGAACTTAGTGATGAGAATTGATTTTTTCTCAAACTTTGGTGTATAATAGTATACAGTGATTTTTGGAGAGCTTCTGATTGTCACAACTAAATTAAATATGGTCCAGTAGCTCAGTTGGATAGAGCAACGGCCTTCTAAGCCGTGGGTCGGGAGTTCGAATCTCTCCTGGATCACCATAAAAATAAAGCAGCCATGCCGATTTTACTAAAGTGTAAAATTGTTCGCATGGCTGCTTTTTTGCTTTTGGGGCTTATTTTTGGGGCTGCGCGATATTTGATGAGTTATAGGACAAAAAGTGTGTGTAAAAAGTGCTGTAAACCTAGATAGATACTGGGTTTATAGCACTTTTATCTTTTTTTGACAAAGATAAAGGGTGGACAAAAAGTGTGTGTAAAAACATGCGTGAACCCACATAACTACTGACTAAAATGGTATTAT
>ENA-OQIW01000022-OQIW01000022.1-human-gut-metagenome-genome-assembly--contig:-NODE-22-length-39971-cov-1.516740_pt1 | contig 39971 bp, 46 predicted proteins | sample MGYA00242586_ERZ504751 | MGnify/ENA primary metagenome ERZ504751 (study PRJEB26092, sample SAMD00036349) | human gut metagenome | host: Homo sapiens | study: EMG produced TPA metagenomics assembly of...
TGAATATAATGTGCGGCTCTTTATGTTGGCGTATGAACCGTTTTGTTCTTGGATATCAGTTTTCAACTCTCCTTAGGTGCCACCTTATGGCATATTACTCTTCAGCCGCACTTTGTATCAGCGTTTGCCGAAAGGCTGGCCCTATATTATGGGCCCCATCAGTTTATGCCTTAGTGCGCAAATTTTAATTTGGCCGTTGCAACTTTATTATTTTCATCTTATGGGGTACGGATCCTTTTTGGCAGCCGTTATTGTCGGTCCTTTATTGGATTTAGCCATATTGGCTACTGCTGTGCTGTTGCTTTTGCACTGGTTAATTCCAGTAGGCAGTTTATGGTATTTGCTGGGGCTCCTTTTGCGGTTATCCCTCTTTTAAACTTTACGATTGCTTCATTGCCGGGAGCGGTTATGTGGTTAGGGGCATTGCCGGTGTGGCTTGGCACTATATATGTTATATGTTGTCGTCATTTATATGCTATTATGCATGAATGGAGGGTTCGCTCGCTTTTTTATGAAAACATCACAATGAGTCTGTTATTTATTGTGCTTCTCTTACCCTTAATTCATTTGTCGAGTGAACAAGTTTTTATTCATACGATTCCGGTTAATAGAGGAGCTGCTTTTTTAGTCATTAAAGAGGAACCGTTAAAAACTGCTAAAGCTTTTTTATATATGACTACAGGCGGTAAAGGCGTATCGAATATGACGCGAAGCTCCATAGTCAACAGCGTTCATTATTATGGTATCGAACGCCTCAATGGTGTTATAATGCAAGAGGTAAATGAAGGTAATGAAAAAAGTATCATAACCCTACTGCATAGCTTGGAATTTCCTGTGAGCGCAATACATAAAAGCGATATGAATCAAGATACTTATATAGGGCGTAATAGTGCAGATTTCGACAAGCTTGTTAGGGAGTATCCAAATCAGATTTTGGTGGAAGGACCAAGGGGAGGATTCCTATTCGGTAATGGACAAATTAGCGAGAACAATCTAAAATTAATAGAGACGAAACAATATATTGTAGGAACTACTAACAGCGCTACAGCATCAAGGGGCGATGACGGTCCGTCAGGTCCGGTTGCCATTGTATATTGGCCGAGCTCCGGCAATTACGCTGATGTAGATCCGGCGGATTCAACCAGATATATTACGGGCACACGTGTTGTCCCGGATTTTTTATTGTAGGAGGGCGTATGGCAATTTGCTGCTTTATGGTGATGAGTCACAGCTCATTGATGAAAAGAAACGCGAATTTTTAACTAAATACAAGGATTTGGCGGTGCAGTCTTTAAATGATGAAGTCGGACCGGGGGCGAAATTTGTGAAAAGTTAAGCGAAGATTCGCTATTTGGTGAACCAACTTTATATTGTTTAATCAATCCGCCTATTTTTGTAAAGCCCAATAAAAAGGTTAGTGATGAGTGGCAACAATTGTATAATTTATTGATTACTTATGAAGGTGCCAATCCGGTGTTAATTCTATATCATGATACGATAGATAAGCGGACTAAGCATAATAGTGAGTTTTTGAAAAAAAATTACGAATGTGGCCTGCATGCGTCTAAAAAAAGAGGAAATAGTCCAATGGTTGCAGTCCTATTGTAAGCAAAATGGTTTTACCATAACAATGGACGGACTGGAATATATGAAGCATTTACTGGAATTGTGGCAAGATGTGCCGGTCAGCTTTTTGCGAACCGAATTTGACCGTTATTTTCTCTTATTGCCGCCGAAAGGCAAAATAACGCAGGTTTTTTTAATTCATAATGGTAGTGATTATGGAGCAAAAAATATCTTTTTATTCAAAGAGGCATTACTGCAAAAAGATGCAGCTACTTTATTGGCTTTGTTTCCTTTTATGCTTCAGAACAAAGAATCGGAACGAGCCATGTCATATATTGAAGGCCAATTGCGTTTGCAGTTGATGGTTAGCGAATGTAAAGGTACGGGATTATCGGAACGGGAGGTACAGGATTTATTTAAAAAATACGAGTCCGCTACGAAACCGTATCCCATTACTTTGGCGTACCGGCAAAGGAACGTGTCAGTACGAGCCTTGGCTAAATTGTTGCGTGGTCTCTATGAAGTTATGCGCAACAGTCGTCGTGGTGAGGGCGACTTATCTTATTTTAAAGATTTATGTTTAGCCTATTGCAAGTCCTAGAGTTTACCCATAGAAAGTTACCGGGTTTTACTCATTACAAGTTATAGGCAGCGGGGTGTTGTTGAATGAAGAAAAAAGTCGGCATTGTAGCCGGTGTGGTGTTAGGTTTAATTTCATTAAGTACGGGCGCCTTTTTATATCCTACAGGCAATGTCATTCAAGGCATGTATTTAGGTGAACGTGATGTGTCACAAGCTAATAAAGAAGAGTTGGCAGATATTATTGAAGCGGAAGCGGCCAAGGGACCAACGCATATGAAGGTCAAATGGCAGGATGGTAAGGAAACCACGGTAGCTTTAAAAGATATCGGTGTAAAACCGAATGTAGATAAAACCATTGAAAGCCTTATGACTTACGGGTATGAGCCTTCTATGGAAGAATATATTACGAATCGTTGGCATGCATTGATGGCACCGGTATCTAAAGCTATCTATATGATGTTAATGTCCCGGCGTTAGAAGCTTATTGCAGACTTATAGTAAAGAAATCGGGTATACCGGCCATGATGCCTATTTGACGGTTGAAAACGGACAAGTCGTATTGCATCCGGAAGTACCGGGTAAGCGTCTCGATATTGCTAAGACAGTGGCTAGCTTACAGGAAAAGCTTGCTAAAGGCGAAGTATCAGGTTTTGAGCTAGTCATCGATAATCAGGCTAAGCCAAAGATCACGGCTGAAACATTAAAAGGGATTAATACCGTATTGGGAACGTATTCCACTACTTTTAACTCCGGTGATGTAAGCCGTACCCATAATATTCAAATTGCTACCGATAAAATTAATAATGTGGTGATTATGCCGCACCAAAACTTTTTCATTTAATGATATTGTTGGTGAACGTACGGCTGAAGCGGGATACGATGATGCACCGGTATTTATGGACGGTAAATTAGTGCCCGGTATTGGCGGTGGCATTTGCCAAGTTAGTTCCACGCTTTTCAATAGTGCTTTATTGGCGGGGATGGATATTGTAGAACGGACGCCGCATTTTGCACCGGTAGCCTATATGGCGGCCGGTCGTGATGCTACAGTGGCGTACGGTTATTTAGATTTTATTTTCAAAAATCCGTACGACCATCCAATCTATGTGCTGGCTCATACATCCGGTGATACTTTAACTATTAGTATCTTAGGCTTTGCGGCGGATGAACCGCAAGCAGTATCTATTACAGTGGGCAATGAGCAGACAATTCCGAATAAAGTGGAAACTCGTATCGATCCGTCGGTGACCAAGGAAACAACGACCGAAGGTCATGCAGGCCTTAGTGTGGATACGACGGTACACATTACGTATAAAGACGGCCGAACCAAAACTGACTCCTTTAACTCCACCTATGATCCGGTAACGACTTATGTTGTAAAACCGGCTAAAGAAACCGCTAAAGACGGTAAGGACGGGGCTAAAGAATCTGATAAAAAAGAAACACCTACCAATAACGATAAAACTGAATCCGCTAAGTCGGAGTAATACAATGAGTTTTAAAAATTTGAAGGAAGGATAGACATGAAAGTACGATATCATATTGTGCCGAAACGGCGAAAGCAAACGGCTCTTATGATTGAAATTAAGGATAAAACCGTAAAAATTAAAAATGTGCTGTCCCAACCGGATGCATTTAAAGAGTTACAGAATAAACTGGAAGAATGGTATCAGATAAAGCAGATTCCCGTAAGGCAACTGGCTTCCGATGATGCTGATACTTTATTCTATGGCTATGCTACGGCACCGATTCATGATCATACGCCGGAAGAGTACTATATGGATGATCCCGGAGAGATTGAAATCCCTGAGGATGCGTTGGATCAAAAGTATTGGGATGAAATTTTTCACGCCTCTGAGCATGAAAGTCCTGATGAATTTAACCATCAGGAAGAAGATATGCCACCGGGCTTTGATGAATACGATTTTCCCTTTGCATTAAGAGAGGATGCGCCTATCAGCATGTATGATGAACCGGTAGAGTGTAACTATGTGCCGGCTAAGACTACGCCGGTAGATGCACAGGCAGGCGGTGGTTTTCAGTATAGCGGAAAACGAAGACGCAGCTTTAAACGTGATGTGACCGATCCGGGCATGATTTTGGGGCCGGCTATTCACGGCGAACCGGTTAGCATTTCTTCTGTTAATGAAGAAGTAAACGGCGTCGTTTTTGAAGGCATCTTTGTGTCACTTGAAATGATTGAAACGAAAACCGGTAAAGGTCTCATTAAGGGGCATATCGTAGATGCCACAAACAGTATCCGTTTTGCCAAGTTTACGGATACCGCCGAAGAGGGCGAGGAGCTCCTTAAAACGATGAATGGACTCAAAGCCGTTCGCGTACAAGGCGATGTTCATTATGATGATAAATTCGAACGTGATTATACGCTGGTATTGCGTAGCTTCAACAGTTGGAAAGTGGCGCTAAACGTACGGAAAATCGTGAAGATTCTCGCGTAGAACTGCATCTTCATACTAAAATGAGTGACCGCGATGCCTTGGTTAATGTGAAAGAGTTATTACAAACGGTAAAAGCTTGGGGTCACCCGGCGGTAGCCATTACCGACCATGGTGTCATTCAGGCTTTCCCGGAAGCACAGGAAGTGGCCGGCAAATTAGGCGTTAAAGTGATTTACGGCGTGGAAGGGTATTTGATTGAAGATGAAGAAAATGATACCCGCGCGCATATTATTTTATTGGCCAAAAATCGGGTAGGGCTTCGTAATTTATACAAAATGATTTCTATTTCCCATTTACAGTACTACAAACGCCGTCCGCGTTTACCGCGTGCCGTTATTGAAGACCATCGCGAAGGTATCATTATCGGTTCCGCTTGTGAAGCGGGTGAGCTGATTCGTGCCATCATTAAAGGTGAGTCGCAGGAACGATTATTGGAAATTGCCTCTTCTATGACTATCTGGAAATCCAGCCATTGGAAAATAATCAATTTTAATGTATGACCGTAAAACCGGTGAAAAAATTCATGATGAGCAGTATCTGATTGACATTAATAAAAAGGTTGTAGAACTTGGCGAATTATTGAATAAACCGGTAGTGGCAACCTGTGATGTGCATCATCTGAATGATGATGAAAAAATATATCGCCAGATTATGTTGACTGTATCCGGTTTTAAAGATATTGAACGGACGCCGTCGCTATATTTGCTACTACCGATGAAATGTTGGAAGAATTTAAATACTTGGGCGAAGAGAAAGCCTATGAAGTGGTAGTTACCAACTCGCGCATGATTAATGACAGCATTGAATCTTTGCAACCGGTACCGCAGGGCAAAACGTATTCACCTAAGATTGAAGGGGCCGATAATGCATTGAAGGAAATGTGTTATAAAAAGGCCAAAGAAATTTATGGGGATCCTTTGCCGGATGTAGTAGCGGAGCGCCTCGATTATGAGTTGACCCGTATTATCGGCAACGGTTACGGCGTGTTGTATTATATTGCGCATAAACTGGTGCGTAAGTCCTTGGATGACGGTTATTTGGCAGGCTCCCGTGGTTCCGTAGGTTCCTCGTTTGTAGCCACATGGCAGATATTACGGAAGTAAATCCGTTACCACCACATTATATTTGCCCGAAATGTAAACATAGCGAATTCTTTACCAAGGGTGAATATGCCGGTGGCTTTGACTTGCCACGCAAGAATTGTCCGGAATGCGGTACACCGCTTCACACCAACGGCCATGATATTCCGTTTGCTATATTCATGGGCTTTAATGGCGATAAGGTACCTGATATTGACCTTAACTTCTCCGGTGATTATCAGCCACGCGCTCATAAATACACGGAAGAATTGTTCGGTCGTGATAATGTATTCCGCGCCGGCACAATCGGTACGATTGCTGAAAAAACAGCAATTGGTTATGTTAAAAAATATGCGGAAGCAAATGATATTCAAGCGCGTCAAGGCTTTTTGGAATCCTTGGCCAAAGGCGTTACGGGTGTAAAAAATACAACCGGTCAGCATCCGGGGGGCATCATGGTTTGTCCGCGCGATATGGATGTGCATGAGTTCACACCGGTGCAATATCCGGCCAATAAAAAAGACAGTGGCATCATTACGACTCACTTCGATTATCACTCCTTTGAAGGTTGTATGACGAAGCTTGATATACTGGGCATGATGATCCGACAATTATTCGTATGTTGGAAGATATTACCGGTATCGACGTTCAAACGATTCCGTTTGACGATCCGGAAACACTCAGCTTGTTCTCGTCCACTAAAGCATCGGTTTAACACCGGAGCAGCTGATGGGTGATAAAGTTGCATCCTTGGCCGTACCGGAATGTGGTACCGGCTTTGTACGGCGTATGTTGGAAGATTCCAAGCCGAAATGTTTCTCCGACTATAGTACGTATTTCCGGTTTTTCTCATGGTACGAATGTATGGCTTGACAATGCGCAAACTTTAATTAAAAATGGTACTTGCCAATTGAATGAAGCCATTTCTACCCGTGATGACATCATGAACTTCTTGATGCATCGCGGTATTAAGCCAATTACTTGCTTTAAAGTCATGGAAAACGTGCGTAAGGGCAAGAAGATTGATAAGTTGAATAAATTGGGGCAAAAAGAAACGGATTACGAAGAACAGATGCGTGCCGGTGGTATTCCGGAATGGTTCATTGAGTCTTGTAATAAAATTTCCTATTTATTCCCCCGTGCCCATGCGGTGGCTTATGTAATGATGGCGTTTCGCATTGCCTGGTTTAAAATTAATTATCCGTTGGCATTCTATGCCGCTTATTTCTCGATTCGTGCCAAAGCGTATGACATGAAAAATAATGGCAAGTTCACTCAGTGAACAGCGTGCCGAGTTTGATCGTTTGAAAGCACTGGACCGCAAGGCAAGCAATAAAGACAAAGACATGATGAGTGCCTTGGAAGTTTCCATGGAAATGAAGCAGCGCGGTTTTGATTTCTTAGTGGCTGATCTTAATTACTCAGAAGCCCGTCGTTTTACTATTCATAACGGTGCTTTATTGCCGCCGTTCTTGGCTGTGGACAGCTTGGGTGAAAAAGTAGCGGATATGATTGTGGCGGAACGGAAAGAAAAACCGTTTACATCAGTTAAAGACTTACAACGTCGTTGCAAGGTTTCCGGCAGCATCATGCAACTATGCGAGATTTAGGTTGTTTTAAAGATTTACCGGAAGATGAACAAATGAGTTTATTCGGCTAAATATTAGTAGTAAAATAAATGTTAGCAGTAAAAGGAGGTTTTTATGACCTTAAAAGTGAAAGATCCGGTATGGATTGGTGTTGATGTAGGCACGACCGGTGTGCGTGCTACGGCGTATACGGCTACGGGTAAGGCAGTAGCTACGACTGAAGCATTTTACAGCTTGGAAACGCCACAGTATGACTGGGCGGAACAAAATCCGCAGCAGATTTATGATGCTGTAGAAGAAGTAGTGAAGGGGACCGTAGCTGAATTACAGTACAAATTGGTTACTATTTCCGGTTTGGCCTTAAGTTCCGTTATGCACAGCTTTATCCCGCAAGATGATAAGTTCCAACTCTTAGGCAATATGATGACCTGGGCTGATAGCCGCAGTGCCGCTATTGTTCGTCGTTTAAGAAAAAAGACCCTAAAGTTAAAGATTTTTACTTCAATACAGGCTGTCCGTTGCATGCTACCTATCCACTGGCTAAAATCCTATGGGTGAAAGAAAATCAGCCGTCCATTTTTGAACGCATGACTCATATCGGCTCTATTAAAGATTTCATTTTCCGTAATTTAACCGGTGAATGGGTGACTGATAAATCGGTTGCCAGCAGCAGTGGTCTCTACAATGCGCACAAAGAATGTTGGGACGAAGAAATTTTAAACTTTGTCGGTATTACCGAAAAATGTTTGCCGGAAGTTGTTTCTACGACTCATAGTAGTGCCTTGTTGCCTGATGTAGCGAGCCGTTTAGGTTTGCCGGCCGGTTTACCGGTTGTTATCGGTGCAACCGATGGTGTATTGGTAAATGTTGGTATTGGTGCTGTTTCAGCCGGTCAGCTCAGCTGCACGATTGGTACGAGCGGTGCGATTCGCATGCTTACGGAAAAACCGCGCATGGATAAACAACAACGTACATGGTGTTACAACTTAACCGATGACATGTGGGTAGCCGGCGGTGCCATTAACAATGGCGGTATCATCATGCGTTGGATGCGTGACCGTATTCTTCATTTGCATGGCCCGCAAATGGAACAACTCGATGTGGATCCATACGATTTGATGACCATGAAAGCTCGTCACGTACCGGCCGGCTCCGGCGGATTACTCTTGATGCCGTTCTTTACCGGTGAACGAGCACCATATTGGAACTCCGATTTACGCGGTGCTTTTATCGGCTTATCCTTAAATCACAGCCGTTCTTATATGATTCGCGCTACCATGGAAGGTATTTGTTACAGCCTTCTTTGCGTATTGCAAGCTCTGCGTGATTTTGAAGAAGTGAAAGACATTCGCGTCAGCGGCAGCTTTACTAAATCCGAATTATGGCTTCAGATTATGGCTGATATTTTTAATGAAAACATTACCTTGCCGACAAACAGTGAAGGGGCATCCTTTGGCGCAGCCGTATTAGGTTTTATTTCTGACGGTACGTTGAAAGACATTAAAGATACAGCTACACTAGTTACGGCTCAAGAAGTATACACACCAAAAGAAGTTAATCGCGAAGTATATGATGACTTGTTCAAGATTTATGAGTCTTTATATGTAAATATGAAAGATGATTTGGCTCGTTTGGTGAACTTCCAACAGAACCATCCGTTCAATCGTTTATAATATATTTTTTTCTTTTTGAACTATTGTGTCGGTTCATATGAAAGGAGGCGCTTCTATGCCACTGGTTATATTGGCATTAGGCATCGTGCTATTGTTCTTCCTTATTGTAAAAGTGAAGTTGAATAGCTTTTTATCCCTTATTTTAGTGTGTATTTTGTTGGCGTTTGGTGAAGGGTTGCCGATTGATAAATCTTCCTACCATTCAAAAAGGCTTGGGTTCAACCTTAGGCGGCTTAACAATCGTAGTCGGCTTCGGTGCCATTCTCGGTAAACTCATGGCTGACAGCGGCGGGGCACAGCGTATTGCTACCACATTGATTAATATGTTTGGTCGTAAAAATGTAAAATGGGCAGTTTGTTTAACCGGTTTTATTGTTGGTATCGCTTTATTTTACGAAATCGGCTTCGTACTTTTAATTCCGTTGGTATTTACCATTGCGGTAGCAGCTGACATTCCACTTCTCGAAGTAGGTATTCCGATGGCTGCCGCTTTATCCGTTACTCACGGCTTCTTGCCACCACATCCGGGTCCAACCGCGATTTCCGTTATTTTTAACGCCGATATCGGCAAAACCTTGATTTACGGTTTAATCATCGGTATTCCAACCGTTATTATTTCCGGTCCGTTACTGTACAACACCGTAAAAGACATTAAAACGGAAATTCCTGAAGGCCTTCACAATGATAAAAACTTCTCTGATGAAGAAATGCCTTCCTTCATGAGCAGTATTTTAACCGCTTTAACACCGGTTATCTTGATGCTATCAGCGCCGTAGGTAAAATGATGGGTATTCCTAAAGATGCGCCAATCATGCATATCTTCAACTTCATCGGTGACCCAAGTGTTGCGTTGACTATTTCCGTTGCTGTAGCCTTCTACACATTCGGTTATGCTCGTGGCAAAACTACGAAAGAAATCATGGAAACTTCTGAAAAAGCAATTCTTACCGTTGCTATGATTCTCTTCATCGTAGGTGCGGGCGGGGCGTTGAAACAAGTGCTCATCGACAGCGGTGTAGGCGACTACATCGGTCACTTGGTAATGGGTGCTAACTTGTCCCCATTATTGTTGGCCTGGATCATCGCTTCCGTTATTCGTATTGCTGTAGGTTCCGCTACCGTAGCAGCTCTTACAGCAGGTGGTATCGTAGCGCCGCTCATTCCGCTTACCGCGTGAGCCTGAACTTATGGTACTGGCCGTAGGTGCGGGCAGCGTTATCTTCAGCCCACCGAATGACCCTGGCTTCTGGCTCTTCAAAGAATTCTTCGGTCTTACTGTTAAACAAACCGTACGTACTTGGTGTGCCGTAGAAACAGCCATTGCCGTATGCGGTCTCATCGGTGTAGAAATCTTGAATTTGTTTGTTTAATAAAAACTATATAAGTTACAATCAAAAGGTTGCTTCCTCAGGGAGCAACCTTTTTTGTTGAAATCTTGTGAAAATTAATAAATTGTTACTTTTATTTATATTCAATTTGTGTAATACATTATATTATTTTTATTCGCAAAATGTTTAATATAACCGTATAATGTAGAATGCTTTTAATGACAAAAACCTATCTTAATAATAGATTTATCAAATAAAAATATAACCACTTGATTTACAATTTGAATTAATTTATAATATGAAAATATTGTAATTAATTTCATTTTTGTAAGGTTGATTAGGTGGTATTAATGAAGAAGAAACAAAGAGATATGCTGACTTTGCTTGTTTTGGGGGCGTTTGCTGTATGTGGCGCAAATGAAGTTGGAGCGTCAGCTATAGATTATGTAGCTGTTAACTCCAGTGATACAGTTCCGGTTGCAAACGGTACTAATAGTGTAGCGGTAGGACCTAATTCTACGGCTGAAGCTGTGAATAGTATTACTGTAGGAAACGGCGCCGGCGTCGCTAATGTGGCCGCTCATGGTGTAGCTATTGGCAGGAATGCTAAAGTATTGCAATCGGATAATTATAGCGATACTATGTCGAATTCGGATAAAAGAAAAACAAATGGCCAAACATCCATCGCTATAGGTGTTAATGCTGAAACGAAATGGAGTGGTGCTACGGCCGTAGGTGCGGGAGTCAAGGTAAATGGTCTAAATGCGTCAGCTTTCGGCAACGGAGCAAACGCCATTGGCGAAAACAGTATTGCACTCGGTGGTGCCTCTATGAGTGAGACGTATACGTATTTTGATACGACTTACAATATGAATAATGCTATTGCAGTGGGTAAAGAAGCTCATGTGGGAGCCGGGCGCGGTATTGCTGTCGGATTAAAAACTAAAGCTGAAGGTATAGCTTCGACGGCCCTTGGGACACAGGCTGAAGCTTTAGGTGAAAGTGATACGGCTATTGGGAACCAAGCCCATGCCAACGGTTGGGGCGCTTCGGCATTCGGTACCATTGCTAAAGCGGATGGTATGAATGCAACCGCTATCGGTAATGATGCAAGAGCTCAAAATACCTATGCCGTAGCGTTAGGCACTCATTCTATTGCAACTGCAGAAGGAAGTACATCGCTGGGCCCTAACTCTCAGGCAGATGGTAGATTTTCAACTTCCGTAGGTTATAATGTGCAAACGGCCGGACTTCACGGAATATCAATCGGTACCAATACGGTGCGCAACGCCAATGCGAATAACGATGCCAATGCGGGTGGCGATTATGCTATTTCCATGGGATCCGATACCCATGCACGCAATACCGACTCTATTGCCATCGGTCGCCAAGCTGATTCTACCAGTGCCGGCGGTATAGCTATAGGCGCAGATTCTTTCGTGGAAACTCAAGATGGCGTAGCTTAGGCAGTCAGTCCATAGCTAATCGTTATAGTTTAAAAGATGTATCGGTAGTATCTGATGCCTCCGCGGCGGATGAACAAGTGTATGGCTGATAAAGCTAAAGATGCGACAAAACTGCTATTGCTAACACAGTTAAAGGCAATGCAGGGCGGTTTCGGTAGGTAATGATGATATGAAACGTCAAATCGTTAATGTGGCGGCCGGTTCGGAAGATAGCGATGCCGTTAATGTGGCACAGCTTCGTTCGGTTGAAAATTCAATTGAAACTACCGTGAAAGAATATACGAATGGTTTTACAACTGTTATAAACAATCATACCAGTCAGATAAATGAATTAAATAATCGAGTAGATAACATTGAGGGCAAAGTTAATACCATAGAACGGGATGTTACCCAAATGAAAGGAGAAATGCACAAAGTCGGTGCTATGTCGGCGGCCTTAGCCGGTTTAAGAAACCTCGCTTTTGATCCAAGCAGTAAATTAAACTTCTCTGTGGCCGGCGGCTTTTACCGAGAAGCTTCGGCAATGGCATTAGGTGCGTCCTATCAACCGAATGAAGACGTACTCTTTGCTGTAGGAACAAGCGTGGGCAATAATGACAACATGTATAACGTGTCCGCAACCTTCAAAGTGGGACCAAGTGAAAAACGTCGTGCTTATATTAACGATGAACGCATGGCGCCAATCAGCACCGTTTATGTACTCAACGATAAAATGACCCTGTTGGAAAAAGAAAACCAAATTGCTAATCAAGAAAATAGACCAACTAGCTCAAGAAAACGTAGAACTCCGTCAAAAACTTGAACTGTTAATGACAAAACTCTCCGTTTAACTCTTTTGATAACTACACAAGTGCCGTATAAGTGTTAAGCCAATTCAGCGTTGCAAAAGAAACAACACGTACTAAGCATATCCTCCCAAAATCCTTGCTTAAGTACAACCAACCTTGCACACTGAATACAACAACTAAACCTATACGGCACTACTTTTTTTGCTTCGCAAACCCAGCAGCAAAAACACTATGAGCCCACCCCCACCAAATTGAATACTTTTATAACACACGAACCTTTGCTAACAGGCAAGCCGTTTGTGGGCAGAGTATTTTAGTTGTAACCGATGTGTGGGATGGTTGAAGCTGTATGATAGGGAAGACGATAGCCATGTCATTCGAAGCGATTTTTTTGCTTGCAAAACCTGGAGCAAGACCGCACCTAGAGTCCACCTCCCACCAATTGAATACTTTTATAACACACGAACCTTTGCTAACAGGCAAGCCGTTTAAGAGTAAGTTCTTTGACGGACAGTGAGGCTCTAAACGGAATAGCTGCTATGAAAGGAAAGGCACTAGCCATGTCATTCGCAGCGATTTTTTTTGCTTTGCAAAACCTGAGCAAGAATGACATGGCTAATGCCTCTATTATTTCCGTTTAGAGCCTCACAAGTGCCAAAAAGAAATTCTTCTAAACCGCTTGCCATAGCAACAGTTCGTGTGATATACTCATAAAGTATGAAATTACGCACGCACGTCTGATCCGACATCTGTGTCAGGGCTTTTCCTGATTTTTACTCGGATATGAAGCGGCGGAGGTTTATTAACAGGAGGTGCCAACATGGCAGTAGTATCAATGAAACAATTATTGGAGGCCGGCGTACACTTCGGTCACCAGACAAGAAGATGGAACCCTAAGATGGCTAAGTTCATCTTCACTGAACGTAATGGTATTTATATCATCGACCTTCAGAAAACAGTTAAAAAAGTAGAAGAAGCTTATGACTTCCTTCGTGAAGTTGCTCAGAACGGTGAAGTAGTTCTTTTCGTAGGCACGAAAAAACAAGCTCAGGAATCCGTTAAAGAAGAAGCTATCCGCGCTAACATGTTCTATGTAAACGAACGTTGGTTAGGTGGTATGCTTACTAACTTCAAAACTATCGAAACTCGTGTAAAACGTTTAAAACAGCTTGAAACAATGGCTGAAGACGGCACATTCGAACTTCTTCCTAAGAAAGAAGTAATCGGCTTGCGTCATGAAATGGAAAAATTGGAAAAATACCTCGGCGGTATCAAAGATATGCCTAAAATGCCGGGCGCATTATTCGTAATTGACCCTAAAAAAGAACGCATTGCCATTGCAGAAGCTAAAAAATTGGGTATCCCTGTGGTAGCTACAGTTGACACTAACTGTGACCCAGACGAAATCGATTTCCCAATCCCTGCAAACGATGACGCTATTCGTGCCGTTAAATTATTAACCGGCAAAATGGCTGACGCTGTATTGGAAGGCCGTCAGGGCGAATCCTTGGATGACCAGGGTGAACACCAGGAAGCTGCCGATCAAGCTTTAGCACAAATGGTTTCTGACTCCGTTGACATGGTTCAGGACGGTCAGGGCTAATAAGAGCTTTTAAAAGCACAGCTTTACAAACTTAAAATGTATCATACGTTGAATAAATTTCGGCTCAAAAATATTTGATGAATACACTTTTGACGATAATGCGAAATTGTGAAATCAGCGCTATTGCTTTTTCACAGAGCGGGCTGTCATTTGAAGTATAAAATATTATATAATCGGCAAAAATTTATTTGATAAAAAATGTAGAACGATATAAAATTAAGGTAAGGCTTTATGACCTTACCTTAATTATTGTATAGGAGGTATATATTAAATGGCGATTACTGCTGCATTAGTAAAAGAATTGCGCGAAATTACAGGCGCAGGCATGATGGATTGCAAAAAAGTATTAACCGAAAGCTAATGGCGATATTCAGAAAGCAATTGACTTACTTCGTGAAAAAGGCTTAGCCGCTGCTGCTAAAAAAGCCGGTCGTATTGCTGCTGAAGGCGTAGTTTCTTCTTATATCCATGGTGGCGGACGATTGGTGTTCTTGTTGAAGTTAACTGCGAAACAGACTTCGTAGCTAAAACCGAAGACTTCCAAGCTCTCGTTAAAGACATTGCTATGCAGATTGCAGCAGCAAACCCTGCGTACTTGAACCGTGAAGAAGTTCCTGCCGAAGTTATTGAACACGAAAAAGCTGTTCTTTTAGAACAAGCTAAAGCAGAAGCTGAAGAAGATGTAAAAGCAGGTCGCAAACCAAAACCTCAAGCCGTTCTTGAAAAAATGGTTAACGGTCGCGTTGAAAAATTCTATAAAGAAAACTGCCTTATGGAACAGGTTTTCATTAAAGATGGTGACAAAACTATTACTGATGTTATTACTGAAAAAATTGCTAAAATCGGTGAAAACATTAACGTACGTCGTTTCGTTCGCTACGCTTTAGGCGAAGGAATTGAAAAGCGCCAGGACGACTTCGAAGCTGAAGTTCGTGCAGCCGCTGGTCAATAAGAGTTAAAGAGATAAGAGAACACCGTCACGTGTTCTCTTATTTTGTAATAGCAGAGGAGTAATAAAGCAATGAGTAATAGAAATTTTAAACGTATCGTCTTGAAGTTGAGTGGTGAAGCCTTAGCCGGTGATCAAGGCTTTGGTATTAACCCGTTAGTAGTAGAAGAAATTGCTAAAGAAATCGCTGAAATTGCCCGCACTACGGATTTGCAGATTGCTATCGTAGTAGGTGGCGGTAACATTTGGCGTGGCCTTGCCGGCAGTGCTAAAGGCATGGATCGTGCTTCTGCTGACTATATGGGCATGATCGCTACTGTTATGAACTCCTTAGCATTACAAGACGCCCTTGAAAATGCCGGAGCGGCTACTCGTGTTCAGACTGCCATTGCTATGCAGGAAGTGGCTGAACCATATATTCGCCGTCGTGCTATCCGTCATTTGGAAAAAGGTCGTATCGTTATTTTTGCCGCCGGAACGGGTAATCCGTATTTCTCCACCGACACTACAGCTGCTTTACGTGCTGCCGAAATCGAAGCCGATGCTATTTTAATGGCTAAGAAGTTTGCGGACGGTGTCTATGATTCGGATCCACGCACCAATCCGGATGCTAAGAAATTTGATGAGCTTACATACATGGACGTAATTAGTCGCGAACTTAAAGTTATGGAGCTACTTCTACGACCTTGTGTAAGGATAATAATATTCCAATCGTAGTGTTCAGCATGGATATTCCTGGCAATATCACACGCGCTGCGAAAGGGGAAGTTGTTGGTACTATTGTAAGAGGTGAAGAATAATGGAAATTCAAGAACTGTTAACCCGTGAAGAAGGCCGTATGGACAAAACCATCGAGGCTTTAAAACATGAGTTTGCTTCCATTCGTACCGGCCGTGCCAGTACAGCCTTATTGGACAAAGTTATGGTTGATTACTATGCACACCATCGCCAATTAACCAGGTCGCTAATGTAACGGCTCCGGAACCGCGTTTAATTTTGGTTAAACCATGGGAAAAATCCATGATTGGACCAATCGAAAAAGCAGTTTTACAATCCGATTTAAGGACTTAACCCAAGCAATGACGGTGAAACTATTCGCTTGGCGATTCCGCAACTTACGGAAGACGTCGTAAAGAACTCGTTAAAGTAGTAAGCAAAAAAGCGGAAGAAGCTAAAGTTGCCGTTCGCAATATTCGTCGCGATGCCAATGACGCTCTTAAAAAAGAAGAAAAAGCAAAAACTATCACCGAAGATGATGCTAAACAAGGTCAAGAAAAAATCCAAAAATTAACGGATAAAAAAATTAAAGCTATCGATGATTTAAAAGACAAGAAAGAAAAGGACGTATTAGAAGTATAATGAATACGCCGAACTTAATTGTTGGATTACCTTGGCAGCTTGCACAGAAGATGTTGCAGGTGCAATATCCCTTTTTCAGTAACTATAGGTGAGAACTACAATAGTTTTTTTACTGTTGCTGACAATGATTTTTATGTAGGCCGAGTGACCTATGTAGAGGAAACGGGCACATGGCAAGTTTTGCTATATCGCCCTATGATAGCAAGCGGTTTTGAAAACTGCACTGAGGTACAATATGCTAAAGAATTTACTTCGTAAAAAAGAAGGAACTGCGTCAACGTCAGGCGTTACTCTGGATCCTAACAATATACCTCACCATGTAGCTATTATTATGGATGGCAATGGTCGTTGGGCGAAACGCCGTGGTTTACCGCGTACGATGGGACATCGTGCAGGTGCTGATGTATTAAAGAAGATAGTGATTGCCGCTGATGAAATCGGCATTAAAGCATTAACTGTGTACGGTTTTTCCACTGAAAACTGGAAACGTCCGGCTACAGAAGTGTCTTTATTGATGAGTTTAATTCGTGAATATTTGCTTGGTAATGTACGCGATATGCATGAACATAATGTGCGTATTCGTTTTATCGGCTATATCGGTGGTTTATCCGAAGAATTGCAACAGATTATTGCTGATGCAGAACAATTAACTAAGAATAATACGGGTCTTACCTTACAGTTAGCTATTAACTATGGGGGACGCGATGAAATAGTACGAGCTGTTAAAGCTACGGTAGCTGAAGTGACTGCCGGCACTATGACAATTGAAGATATTAATGAAACATCTTTTGGTGAACATTTATTTACAAAAGAATTCAGTGATGTAGATTTATTGATTCGTCCAAGCAATGACTATCGAATCAGTAATTTCCTATTATGGCAATTGGCGTATGCCGAATTTTGGTTTACCGAAACTCATTGGCCTGATTTTACAGCTCAAACTTTATTAGATGCTGTGTATGCCTACCAGCAACGAGAACGGCGCTTCGGCGGTTTAAAGACGGAGGAATAATATGCTGAAAACTCGTGTGATTACGGCATTGATTGGCCTTGTAATAGCCATTATTGCTATTACGGCAGGCGGTTATATTTTTAATGGCATTATTCTTTTACTGGCCTTATTGGGTTGGCGAGAATATGTGCGCATACTTCGTAATATTAAGATAGTATTGCCGGAACGGTGGGGCTATTTATTTACACTCCTTATGATGGGAGCCATAACTTTTGGTTATATAAATGGGCAATTATTGCGGGGGCAGCTTCAGTATTGGTAATAGGCTTATTGTATATTTTTGGGCCGGCCAGACTGGATTTATCCGTGATCAGTACGTCCTTGTTAGGGTTCTTTTACATAAATGGTGGCTTTGCTGCTTCATGGCATTACGTGAAAACTCTCTCTATGATTTATTACCGATTGGCTTGGCTAATGCTCATATAGGTGAACTTGTTATTTGGTTATTGTTACTTACCACCTGGGCCAGTGATACTTTTGCTTATTTTGCGGGCGTTAAATGGGGTAAACGTAAGATTGTACCCAATATCAGCCTAATAAATCATTGGAAGGGTATGTGGGCGGTTTTATCGGTTGTTTATTAACCGGTATTATTTATGCTGTAATCGTAGGTATTCCGTTCTTCTTAGGTCTTGGCGCCGGCCTTTTAACCGGTATTGCAGCACCTTTGGGCGATTTATTTGAGTCTAAGTTAAAACGCGCTTGTGGTGTTAAGGATTCCGGCGTTTTGTTGCCGGGCCATGGCGGTGTACTCGATCGTTTTGACAGCTTGTTATTTTCAGCGCCAATGGTATTGGTTTACCTTTTGTAATCGCGATATAATAAGTAGAGAACAGTATAACAGCGTTAAGTTAGTAAGACTTAAACAGTTAGTGATACTTAAGTCGTTGGTAATACTTAACCGGTTAGTCATATAAATATAGTAGTAGTACAAAGATAAGCAAAGGAGTTTCTATGAAAACACTGAGTATTCTTGGGAGTACCGGTTCTATCGGCACGCAAACTTTGGATGTGGTACGACAGCATCCCGATTTATTTTCGGTAAAAGGGCTGGTAGCATACCGCAATGTGGATATATTGGAAGCTCAAATTAAGGAATTTCAACCGGAAGTAGCAGGTCTGGTTGATGAAACGGCTTTTTTAGAATTAAAAAAAACGCTATCAAGGTCCCACAAAGTTGGTAGGCGGTAAAGACGCATTAATTGTTGCCGCCACCTTGCCGAGTGCTGAACTTGTGGTCACTGCCGTAGTCGGTGCAGCGGGCATCGAGCCGACTGTAGAGGCTATTAAAGCGAAGAAGACCATCGGACTGGCCAATAAAGAAACCTTGGTGGCCGGTGGGCCGCTTATTACGGCGTTATGCAAAGAATATGGTGTTCAATTATTACCGATTGACAGTGAACACAGTGCGATTTTCCAATGCTTGGAAGGCCAGACTCGTGAAAATGTAGATTCTTTGCTCATAACGGCATCGGGTGGACCATTACGTACATGGCCGTCTGAAAAAATTGCAACAGCCACAGCAGCCGATTGTTTGCGTCATCCGACGTGGAATATGGGCAATAAAATTACCATCGATTCGGCCACTTTATTCAATAAAGGGCTTGAGTGATAGAAGCTCATTGGTTGTTCGGCTTTGATTTGATCATATTAAAGTGACTGTTCATCCGCAAAGTATAGTTCATTCCATGATCATGATGAAAGACGGTGCTATTTTGGCGCAGTTAGGTAATCCTGATATGCGTGAACCGATTCAGTATGCTTTGACGTATCCCGAACGTAAACCTCTCAAGATGGATACACTTACTTTTGCCGATGCGTTGACATTGGAATTCTTCCCGCCTCGTTATGATGACTTTCCGGCGCTTAACCTCGCCTATGAAGTCGGTCGTGCAGGTGGTTTTAAACCGGCTGTGTTTAATGCAGCCAATGAAATTGCGGTGTATGCGTACCTTGACGGTAAGTTGAAGTTTGCCGATATTTATAAAACGGTGTTGGCTGTTTTAGAAAAAATGGAAACAGAACCGGACTTTACGTTGGAACATTTACGTGAAATTGATTTATGGGCTCGTGAAACAGCCAAAGCTTTGATTAAATAGGAGAGATTATGTTAACTATTGTTGCCACAATCTTCGTATTTGGCATTATTGTGTTTATTCATGAATTTGGTCATTTTATTACGGCCAAAGCAAGCGGCATGCGAGTTGATGAATTCGCTATCGGTTTTGGTCCGGCTATTGCTAAAAAACGCAAGGGCGAAACATTGTATTCTATCCGAGCCATTCCTCTCGGCGGTTATAATAAAATCGCCGGTATGGATCCGGAAGAGCCGCTCGATGACCGTTCGTTTTTAAATAAACCGGTATGGAAACGTTTTGTCGTTATTGCTGCCGGTGCAGTATTTAACTTCTTATTGGCATTAGTTTTATTTTTTATAGTTTATGTGCCAATGGCATTCAGACACCTTCTATGGAACCGGTAGTAGGGAACATGATGAATGGCTCACCGGCTATCAATGCTCAGATGGAGCTTAATGACCGTATCGTATCGATTAACGGAAAGCCTGTAAATGAATGGACGGATATTTCAAAAACACTACAGGGAACGGCTAATACGATTGTGCCGATTGTAGTAAACCGTAATGGTGTCAATCAAGAATTGACGGCTATTCCGGAAGCGGTTGGTGATGACGGGCGTGCCGTCATTGGTATTAATCCGGTTATGCACTCCCAGCCGTTAAGTCTTGGTGAGTCTGCTATACAGCTGTTCATACAACCTGGTTTTGTTTTAGTTAGTATGGTGGATGGCATTTGGTCCATGATTACAGGTCATGCCAATGCGGAACTTGCCGGACCTATCGGGGTAGCCCAAATGGCCGGTCAAGTGGCTGAAAGCGGTTTTTGGAACTTGCTTCAATTCACCGCCTTGTTAAGTTTGAATTTAGGCGTCATCAACTTATTGCCGATTCCGGCATTGGATGGTGGTCACCTAATTGTTTTAATCATTGAAGGAATTACGAGACGACGTTTGCCGGCGAAAGCATTGTATTATATACAAATGACGGGGGTTTTCATTTTATTGGCTCTCTTTGTATATGCTACGACTCATGACATTAGCCGTCTGTAATATAGGAGTTACCTATGATTAACAGAAAAGAAACAACTCGAATTAAAGTGGGTAATGTACCAATCGGTCATTTTGCACCGGTTAGTGTTCAATCCATGATAACTACGAATCCGGTAGAAACGGAGAAGGCCATTGCCGAAATTAATCTCCTCGCTGAAGCGGGCTGTGATTTAGTACGCCTCGCTGTGCCTGATATGGCAGCCGCTAAGGCTATCAAAGCTGTTAAAGCGGGTGCTCAAATCCCATTGATTGCGGATATCCATTTTGACTATACCTTGGCGCTTGAAGCTATCGACAGCGGTGTTGACGGCTTGCGTATCAATCCGGGGAATATCGGCGGCATCGACAATGTGGTGGCCGTTATTAAAAAAGCTAAACCAAAACAGATTCCTATTCGTATCGGCGTTAATGCCGGTTCGTTGCCGGCTCACATTTTGGAAGCTATGGTGGTCATCCTTGTGCGGATGGCATGGTAGAAGCGGCTTTGGAACATGTGCGCATTTTAGAGTCTTTGGATTACCGCGAAATGAAGTTATCCATTAAAGCGACTGATGTGCCGCTCATGATTGAAGCCTATCAGAAGCTATCTGCCAAAGTTCCGTACCCCCTCCATTTAGGCGTTACGGAAGCCGGTACAATTACGCAGGGAACGGTTAAATCTTCCATCGGTATCGGTGCTTTGTTAGCGCAAGGTATCGGTGATACCTTACGAGTTTCCTTGACAGGGGATCCGATTCATGAAGTGGAAGTGGGTAAAACAATTTTAAGCTCCTTGGGCCTTCGTACCTATGGGGCGACCATGATTTCCTGTCCGACTTGTGGACGTTGCCGCGTTGATTTATTCAGCATGGCAGAAACAGTGGAAGCACGCCTTAAGAGTATTAAAGAGCCGATTCGCGTAGCCGTTATGGGCTGTGTGGTAAATGGTCCCGGCGAAGCGCGTGAAGCTGATTTCGGGATTGCCGGCGGTGATGGCCGCGGTATTGTTTTCCGCAAGGGAGAGGTCATTAAAACCGTTGACGAAAGTGAATTAGTGGATGCTTTATTCCATGAAATAGAAATGTATTTAGAGTCAAAAGCAAAGGAGTCGTAATTCAATGTTAGCCAGTAAATTATATGCCCCTACATTACGGGAAACACCTGCCGATGCAGATGTAGTCAGTCAACAGTATATGTTGCGTGCCGGTATGATTCGCAAGATGGCGGGGGATTTATTCCTATTTACCGTTAGCTTGGAAAAGTATTCGTAAAATTGAAGCTATTATTCACGAAGAAATGGCCAATATCGGTGCTCAGGAAATTATGATGCCGATTATTCAACCTGCTGAAATTTGGCAGGAGTCGGGCCGTTGGAATGTATATGGTGCGGAAATGATTCGCTTTAACGACCGTCATGATCGCTCCTATTGCTTAGGACCAACTCACGAAGAAATGATTACGACCCTAGTAAAAGATGAAGTAAAATCCTATCGTCAGTTGCCTTTGACTCTATATCAAATTCAAAATAAATATCGTGATGAACGTCGTCCCCGTTACGGTTTAATGCGTAGCCGCGAATTCATCATGAAAGATGCGTACTCTTTCGACCTTGATGAAGCTGGTCTCGATAAATCCTATTGGGATATGTATCATGCTTATGAAAATGTATTCAGCCGTTGTGGTTTATATTTCAAACCGGTAGAAGCCGACTCCGGTGCTATTGGTGGCAGCAATAGTCATGAATTTATGGCTTTAGCCGATTCCGGCGAAGCTGATGTAATTCACTGTGAGAACTGTGATTATGCGGCTAATATTGAAATTGGTAAACCGGGTGTCATGAAACAGACGGAAGAACCTTTATTGGAACTTACGGAAGTAGCTACACCGGATGCTAAAACAATTGAAGCTGTAGCTGAGCAGTTATCATTGCCTTTGGATAAAACCATGAAAGCCGTTGTATTGTCCATTGATGGAGTGGTAGTATTAGCTATGGTTCGCGGTGACCATGAAGTGAATGAAATTGCCGTGCAACACGCTGTTGATGGCGGTATTGAGCCTGAAATGGCCAGCGAAGAAGAACTCTTGGCTGCCGGTTTAACCGGTGGCTTTATCAGTCCGGTAGGCTTAAAACAAACGGAAACATTCAAAATTGTTGTTGATGAATCCGTTATGGAAATGTTTAATGCTTGCGGCGGTGCCAATAAAAAGGATGCTCATTATATTAATATCAACCCAAAACGTGATTTTAATTTGGAAGATATCATTGTAGCGCCAATTCGCTTGATTACCACTGATGATGTATGTCCAAACTGTGGCGGTCACTTAGGTATCGCTAAGGGGATTGAAGTAGGTCAAGTATTCAAACTGGGCACTAAATACAGTGAATCCTTAAACGGTACTTATCTCGATCAGAATGGTCGCCCTAATCCATATATTATGGGGTCCTATGGTATTGGTGTTTCCCGCACTTTAGCCGCGGCAATTGAGCAATTCCATGATGAAAATGGTATTATTTGGCCACGCGCCATTGCTCCATTTGAAGTGGTAGTCGTACCAATTAATGCTAAAGATGATGCACTTATGGAAGCAAGTACTAAGATTTATGATGAACTTAAAGCGGCCGGTGTGGATGTATTGCTTGACGATCGTAAAGATCGTGCCGGTGTTAAGTTTAAAGATGCTGATTTAATTGGTTATCCTTTACGTATTACGGTAAGTAAAAATACCTTGGAATCAGGTGCTGTAGAATTAAAAACTCGTAAAACCGGTGAAGCTGTGGAAGTAGCTATTACTGATGTAAAAACAGCTGTAATCGATACGTTAAATACCTTATAATCTATGGCAGTCGATGGGATTCTATCGACTGCCTTTGCTGTCATTAATTCTGATTTGGTGTCAATTAAGGAGGTAATTATCATGTTAGTAGATTTTCATATGCATAGTACGGCGTCTGACGGTGTAATGCGTCCTTTGGATTTACGGGCGGCTAACAAGGCGGCGGGGATTAAAATGATGTCACTTACCGACCATGATACGATTGATGGTTTTATGACTATGTTGAAAGAGCCTGATTTAGATATTGCCGTTATTCCGGGCTGTGAGTTCAGCTCTACTTACAAAGACAAAGACGTTCATATCCTCGGTTATGCTTTTGACTACACGAATAAAGAATTGAATGATTATCTAACATTCTTCAAAGAATCACGTGAAAATCGTATTTTTAAAATGATTGATTTATTGGTTAAAGACGGTTACGATGTATCGGTAGAAGAATTTAAAGAAACATTTCCTAATGCCAGCTCCTTGGGACGTCCGCTGTTGGCACAACTTTTGATTAACAAAGGCTATTTAAAAACTGTTGATGAAGGGTTTGAAACTTTACTTCGAAGAGGAAGCCCTTACTATGTGCCTAAATTTAAGGCTGATCCGTTAGATGTAATTAATTTAATTCATGATGCCAATGGTTTAGCCGTTATGGCACATCCGAAATTAATTAAAAACGATGACTATGTTCAAGAACTGCTTCAATTACCATTTGATGGTATCGAAGTGTATCATATTATTCATAAAAAAGAAGATGAAGCTCGTTATCGTAAAATGGCTATTCTGCGTAAATTGTTAATTACGGGCGGTTCTGATTTCCACGGCATTGAAACGAAATTACCGAAAGCCATCGGTGATTATTTGATTCAGAGCGAAAGCGTAGCTGACTTTTTACATGTGCTGCAAGCACATTAAGCTAAGTTAACCGCCATTGGCCGTTGGTGAATTTAAAATTCAAAGTGAGAATATAGCAGAATTTTTAAAAGTTTTAGAATCACGTTAAGTATTGAGAAATCGGAGACAGCTATGGAAGTTATTGCTTTTGTAGGCCCAAGCGGTACAGGCAAAAGTCATCGTGCCCTTGTGGTTGCTCATGAAAATAATGCAGAATGCATCATTGATGATGGTATTTTGATTCACAACAATAAAATTGTAGCCGCTTTTCCGCCAAAAAAGAAGCCAGTCGTCTAAAAGCGGTTCGTCGCGCTATTTTTCAGGACCCGGAACAAATTCGTTCGGTTAAGGAACAATTGGATATAATAAAACCGGCTCGTATTCTTATTTTGGGGACGTCCGAAAACATGGTTAGTAAAATTTCTACCGCCTTAGGTATCGGTAAGCCGTCCCGTTATATTCATATTGAAGACGTGGCATCTACCGCGAGATTGAAAAAGCGCAAAATGCACGCCTGAAAGAAGGCAAGCATATTATTCCGGTACCGACGATGGAACTGAAACCTCATTTTAAAGGCTATTTGATTGACCCGATTAAATCTATTCTGCGCCGCACTCGTACGAATAAACCGAATGGCACCGGTGCGGAAGATTTTGAAAAATCAGTCATTCGTCCGGTATTCAGTTATTATGGTCGCTTAACTTTTTCAGACCAAGTCATTGAATCATTGATTAAAAACAGTCTCATCAAAGTGCCGGGCATTGCGGGCTGCGAAGATATTAAAATCAAAAAGACGACGAAGGGGACTAATGCGCTGAAACTTGAAATGGGCGTATCTATTTATCGCGGTCGTCCGGTGAAAAAATAATGAGTGAAATGCACAAAGCTATCAGCAATGAAATTGAATACATTACAGGCATGTCGGTGGAGCGACTGGCCATTGTAGTGGATAATATGGTAGATCCTAAACGAGCCTAATACGTATAAAAGGTTTGAAATAATTTTACTAAATGTATATACGTAGTAAGATAAGTTAAGCAGTATAAGCTGTAAAGCAGTAGAAGAAGTAAGAAGTAAAAAGTAAAGAAATACAAGAAAGACATCTAAGGAGACGATATGAAGCAGTATTATATATTTACCTATGGTTGCCAAATGAACGAAAGTGATTCGGAGCGTTTGGCCCATCAGTTAGAAACAGCCGGTTATACAAATACAGAAAATTTTAAAGAAGCGGATTTGATTATTTTAAATACTTGTTGTGTACGTGAAACGGCAGAACATAAGATTTATGGTCGTATCGGTGAACTCAAGCATTTAAAAGAGAAGAATAAAAATTTAATCATCGCTATTACCGGTTGTATGGCTCAGAAAAACCAGGCGGATATGTTTAAACGAGCACCTCATATCGATATCGTATTGGGGACTCATAACTTGCGTCATATCAATGAAATGGTTGAAGAAGTACAACGCACGCATAAACATCAGATTAATATCGAAATGGATAATTCCGTGCTTCATGAATTGGAAGCGAAACCAATGGGGACATTCTCCGCTTGGGTGCCAATCATGAACGGTTGTAACAAGTTCTGTACCTATTGCATCGTACCTCATGTGCGCGGTCGCGAAATCAGCCGTCCCATCGCAGCGATTGTGGAAGATGTTAAAAACTCGGCGCCAGCGGTCATAAGGAGATTACCCATTGCTTGCCAAAACGTTAACTCTTACGGCTTAGGACTTCAAAGATCGGGACGCATTTTGGCGACTTAATCGACGCCCTTGACGGGATTCCGGGGATTGAACGCATTCGGTACATGACGAGTCATCCGCAGGATATGAATAAAGAAATGATTGATGCACTCGGTCGTTCCTCGAACGTAGTTACGCAGCTTCATTTGCCGATTCAATCCGGCTCTAATCGCATTTTGCAGAAGATGAATCGCCGTTATACGGTTGAACATTATAAAGCGTTAATTGATTATTGTCGTGAAAAAATCGACGGTCTTACTTTGACAACAGACTTAATTGTTGGGTTCCCGGGGGAAACGGAAGAAGATTTTCAGGCAACTTTGCAATTATTAAAAGACATTCGCTATGACATGGCCTATACATTTATTTTCTCCAAACGCTCCGGCACGCCGGCAGCTACCATGGAAGACCAAGTTCCTGAAGAAGTAAAACGCGTACGTTTACAAGCTTGATGGACGTGCAAAATGAAATCTCCTTGGAACTTAATAAGGAAATGGAAGGCAAAACCTATGAAATTATCGTGGAAGGCCCAAGCCGTAACGATGAGGACGTTTGGTTCGGCCGTACGTCCGGCAACAAGATGATTTTATTTCCTAAGGATGAATCCCTAGAGATTGGCCAAACCGTAAATGCGCGTGTTGACCGTGCGCAAACTTGGATTTTATACGGCACTATCATATAATTAAATTCTGACATAAATTATCATTAAATTTTGATATGAATTATCATTAAATTAATCAGACCTAAACAGCTTACTGTGTAAAGTTTTAGGGTCTGATTAATGACTTACTATACAGTGTTTTTAGAAAAGTGGAGGCGTCTATGAGCAAAAAACAAACGCCCATGATGGATCAGTATTTTTCCATAAAAGATAAATACAAAGAAGAGTTGCTGTTTTTCCGTCTCGGTGACTTTTATGAGCTCTTTTATGACGATGCTCTAACAGCCTCGCGAGAACTCAACATTACCCTTACCGGACGTAATTCCGGCGAAGCGGAGAAAGCGCCCATGTGTGGCGTGCCGTATCATGCAGCGGAAAGCTATATTGAAAAGTTAATAAAAAAAGGCTATAAGGTAGCGATTTGCGAGCAGGTGGAAGACCCCAAAGAAGCGAAGGGCATCGTTAAACGCGATGTAATTCGTGTGATTACGCCGGGCACGGTACTTACGGAAAACGGCACGGAAGCGCGTGAAAACAACTTCCTGGCGCTCTTCTACCGCACCGATGAGGCGTTAATTCAGATTTTTTGCGATGTTTCCACCGGTGAAGTGATATGGGATAGAATCAGTCATGGTCAGCGTCAAAACGCCATTCAGGATGCTTTGTCCATGTATCGTCCTTCGGAAATTGTTACCGTCGGCAGCCTGCCTTTGGGCAAAGAGTTACAGGATTTTATCGATGTTCAATTAGACAATGTAGCCTTATCGCCGTTTATGCCGAACTTACCGGTAGCTGATGTGCGCGAGCAGGGCATGATTCACTTTGCCGACGCCGGTTTATTGGAAGAAGATGTATTGGAAGGTTTGGGGTATTTATTGACCTATCTTTCCACCGTAATTAAAACTGATATTTCTCATATCAACTATATCCATCCGCTCCATATCGGCGATCGTATGGTGCTTGATACATCGAGCCTTCGTCATTTGGAAGTAACTCATAATCTTCGCGATGGCGGTGTTAAAGGTACCCTCTTACAGGTATTAGATAAAACCTTGACGCCGATGGGCGCTCGTCTTTTGAAACAATGGGTGGAAAGTCCGCTCATGGATATTCATCATATCGAACGACGTCAGCGTGCCATTACGGAATTGATTGCTAAACCTACGGAACAGGGACGCTTACGGGAATTGTTAAAACTGATTTTTGACTTTGAACGTATTTTGGCTCGTGTAGAGACCGGCTCCGTATCACCCCGTGATTTCACATCACTTCGTGAATCACTCCGTATTTTGCCTGACTTAGTACATATTGCCGGTGCTTTTGAAAGCACTTTACTGCAAGAAGTGGTGAGCCAGATAGACTGTCATGCCGATGTGTATGATTTATTAAATCGTGCTATTGCGGAACAACCGGCCCTTACTTTAAAAGACGGTCGCGTTATTCGCGATGGTTTTAATCAGGAATTGGATGATCTTCGCTCTATGGCGACAAATAGTCAGGAATGGCTACATCGCTTGGAAGAAGAAGCCCGTTCCAAAACCGGCATCCGCCTAAAAACCGGCTACAATAAAGTGTTTGGCTATTATTTTGAAGTATCTCATGCTAATGCAGCCGATGTACCGGATTATTTTATTCGTAAACAAACGTTGGCCAATGCGGAACGCTATATCACACCGGAACTTAAAGAGTTTGAAGTTAATATATTAAGCGCTAAGGACAAGATTATTTCCTTAGAGCAAAAGCTATATCAAGAACTTCGTGAAGCCGTTAAAGAAGCGGTAAAACCGATTCAGGCAACGGCTAGGGCTCTAGCTAATCTTGATGTTTTATCCAGTCTGGCTCAAGTGGCTTATGAAGAGAATTACATTTGCCCGACTATGACCATGAACGGCCAAATCACAATTCGTGACGGTCGTCATCCGGTTATTGAAAAATACTTGAAACGGGAAGTGTTTGTGCCGAATGATGTAACGCTAAATCACAGCGGCGAAGAATTCTTGCTCATTACGGCCTAACATGGCCGGTAAGTCCACGTATATGCGCCAGGTGGCGGTACTCATGATTATGGCGCAAATCGGTTCTTTCATTCCCGCTCGTGAAGCCGTTATTTCACCGGTTGATCGTATTTTTACCCGTGTGGGTGCCAGCGATGATATATCTACCGGTCAAAGTACATTCATGGTAGAAATGAAGGAAGTTGCGTATATTCTTAACAATGCAACATCCAATAAGTTTGCTCATTCTTGATGAAATCGGTCGCGGTACCAGTACCTTTGACGGTCTCAGCATTGCGCAAGCCGTGGTGGAACATATTTGTAAACATATTCACGGTAAAACCTTGTTTGCAACGCACTATCATGAGCTTATTTGTTTGGAAGAACAGTATGAAAAACTTAAAAACTATACGGTAGCCGTTAAAGAAAAGGGGAAAGATGTTGTCTTCCTCCGTCGTATTGTACGGGGCGGTGCGGACCGCAGCTACGGTATTCATGTTGCCAAATTGGCAGGTCTGCCAAATTCCGTATTAAAACGGGCAGAAGTTATATTAGCTGCCTTAGAAGGCTCGGCCGTTGAAGAAGCCGCCACATCACGTGGTAACAGCGGTGCCGTGCGGGAAGCTCGCATGAGTACTTCCGGTGGTTCGCAAGAGGCTATGCCGTTGAACGGTGCAGGCGCTTCGGCTAACGCCGGTGCTGATAGTTTCGTCAATGAAAGTGGCAAGGGGAATGGAGCTAATGATACAACCTTTGCCATGCCGACTAATGCCAATTTATTCACTACGTCCGTATTGGATGATTTACTGGCGGTCGACGTAATGAGTTTGACGCCGATTGAAGCACTTAACGTACTCTATAAATTACAGGAAGAGGCCCGCAAGGGAGGTGGCCGTTAATGGCTCTGATTCATGTTCTTGATGAAGTTACAATCAACAAAATAGCGGCCGGAGAAGTAGTTGAAAGACCGGCTTCAGTTATTAAAGAGTTATTGGAAAACTCCCTCGATGCCGGCGCCACTTCCATTGAAGTCGAAATCGCCAACGGCGGGACTACGTATATGCGTGTTACCGATAACGGTTCAGGCATGACCGAAGAAGATGCGCGCTTGGCGGTTTTACGTCATGCTACCAGCAAGATTCGTTCGGTGGATGATTTATTTGATATTGCGTCCTTAGGCTTTCGCGGTGAAGCCTTGGCCAGTATTGCCTCCGTGTCACATTTCAGTTTAATCACCCGTAAAGTTGATCAGGAATTGGGCACACGCATCCTGATTGATGGCGGTAAATTTACCGATTGCCTGCCTTTTGGAGCGCAACCGGGCACGACCATTGAAGTGCGTGATTTATTTTACAATACACCGGCACGTCGTAAGTTTTTAAAAACGGAGCGTACGGAAGCGGCTAAGATTCAGGATATCGTCGGCAAATTGGCCTTAGCAATCCCCATGTGGCCTTTAAATTGATTAATAATGATACTGTGAGTATCGTCGTGCCGGGGAATGGTAATCTCGTCGATACAGTATCCGCTTTATACGGTTATAAAGTGAGTGATGATATTTTCCCCATTGCTTATGAATCGGAAGGCATTACGATTCATGGTGTGGTAAGTAAGCCGACCTTATTAAAAAGTAGTCGTATTTGGCAGACTGTAGTGGTTAATAATCGTGTTATCGGCGATAAAGCCATCACGAAAGCCATCGACAATGCGTATCATGCGTTGTTACCAAAGGGCGGCTATCCTTTGGTGTTGCTAACGATTACGGTACCACCGGGCACTGTTGATATTAATGTGCATCCGCGTAAGAGCGAAGTTAAATTCGAAGATGATAAGCCTGTATTTAAGGCCGTGTATCATGCGATTTTGCAAGCTTTACAAAATCCGATGCAGCAGATGGCCGGCCGTGATAATTCCGGCATGGACGGTTTAGAAGGTTTTGGTGGCGGCGATGACAGTATTACTACCGCCGTTAATTATGAAAAAGCCTTTACCAATCATGATTTGGCAAAAATCAATGATATTGACATCACTTCCGATGGTGGTTCGGCCATTAATCTTGAGTTTGATACGGTCGGTTTTAATGATGCCACAGCTAATCGAAGTAGTACCGGTCAAATAGGTAGTGTCAATTCCACCGGTTCGGCAGCTTATCCGTTCGCGGAAGTTTCTCAGCAGGCTCGTGAAAAAACAAATGAATTTGTGAATCGAATTCGCCGTGAAGGTTTTGAAGCGCCAACGCGGGCGACCTATGAACAAAGTTCTTGGATTGAGTCGGGCGATTTTAACGATGCTGTTGTGCCAAAAAGCTATACGGAAGAAGATAAAGAGAAATTCCGGCAGTTAGCTTCATCCCTACGGGGAAACGCCGGCTATGGTTCCGATGGCACAGGCGGTTACGGCGCTAATGGTGGCGTCGGTTATGCGTCCGATGGTGCAGTCGGATCGGGTTCCAATGATTCCGGTACAGCAGAAATGCCTTCAGGGGTAGATACTGCACTTGGAAGTACAGCAAATGGCAATAGTTTCAACGTCAATACGACCGGGCTCTTGCCATTGGGTCAGGTTGCGGCTTGTTATATTTTGGCAAAAAAAGGCGATAATCTGTATATCATTGACCAACATGCGGCGCATGAACGGATTCGTTATGACCAACTTTGTAAATCCGCTGAGGCTATTCCGATGCAGGAACTTTTGATTCCACAATATATTGAAGCCAATGAGGAAGAGTTAATTATTGCGGAAGAACAAAATAACACCCTTCTTAACTTAGGTTTCCAAGTTGTGCAAGGCGGACCTACTCAGTTAAAAATTGAAGGACTGCCTATCGATCTGGTGGAAAGCAAGGGCGAAGAAATCTTGCGCTATGTTTTTTCATTGTTAAAAGATTATCAGACGCCCACAAAAGCGCAACTTCGTCATGAAATGCTCGCTTATGCATCGTGCCGGGGGGCTATCAAAGCGGGTCATACCTTGAATACCTATCAGATGTCCGTTTTGATTGAGGAATTATTCCATACGGATAAACCGTATGTTTGCCCGCACGGTCGTCCGACGATTATAAAATTTACGCCGGAAGAATTGGGCAAATTATTCTTACGGAGTTAATGATGATTAGTGAAACATTGAATTGCGGAGCCATTGTGACGACGTCGCAAAAGGTAAGGGTGATTGATTCCCCGAGCTAAAGGGGCCGCCAAACTGCTTAGGATTCCTTATGTAGAGCGGAAGCGCTTGTCCTTGGCTAATTTACAAGCTAATCATAAAAATAAAGATATTTTAATCTTCAGTCAAAAGGGGCCGCAGCTTTTTACGGGCGAAGGTAAGGCTCATGAATTCCACCTATCTATGGCGCAACTTCGCCTCATCGCTTATGACAGAGGCGAAACCGATCATTTGGTGGAAGCTCTCGGCCCCGAAGCGATATCATCGTTTTTAGATTGTACGGCCGGTCTTGGCAGTGATAGTTTGGTGGTAGCCTATGCTAAACGGTCATGTAAAAAGATGGTAGCGCTTGAAGGTAATCCTTTACTGGCGTATATTACAAATTACGGCTTACGTCATTTTGTCCACGAAAATGACACTGTAACGGCAGCGCTGCGGCGTATTCAAGTTTGCGCCGTGCGATTTGAAACCTTTTTACAAAGGGCCAAAGACGATAGCTTTGATGTTGTCTATTTTGATCCTATGTTTGAAGTGCCCGTTACGGAAAGCCCACAGTTTTTAAGCTTGCGCGGCCATTTAGTGGAAAGCGTTTTTACCGAAGCAATATTACGCGAAGCGAAACGTGTAGCCAAAGAAAGAGTTATTGTAAAAGAACGACCATTCAGTTCGATTTTTCAAACTATGGACCTGATGAACTGTTAGGCGGTAAATATAGCCGCGTAGCCTATGGCGTCTATAAAGTAAAAGGGTAGCGTGATTCGGTTTATATAATAAAACAGCTTGAATCTTACAAGATGGCTTACCAATAGTTTTCATAGGAAGGAGGTATCGTATGGAACAATTGATTACTATTTTAGGGCCTACGGCTGTGGGCAAAACCGATTTAACGTTGCGACTCGCAGAGAAACTTAATGGAATAGTTATTTCCGGCGATGCCTACCAAATTTATAAAGGCCTTGATATTGGTACAGCGAAACCGTCTCGTGAAGAACTCGAAGCGGTGCCGCATCGTTTGATTGATATTCGGTCTGCCGATGAATCGTATAGTGCCGCCGATTTTCAGGAAGAAGCACGTCGGGAAATTACAAAAGCTCATACAGAAGGCCATATGCCGATTCTGTCAGGTGGTACTGGTTTTTATGTACAATCCTTGTTGGAAGGCTTTGATTTTTCAGTGGAAGGACCGAATCCAGGCATTCGTGAACGGCTCGATGAATTATGGCAAACAAAGGGCGATGAAGGTCTTTTGGTCTATGCCGAAGAATTAGCCAAAAAAGGCGGTATTGAGCTTCGCTTCACCGATAAACACCGCTTATTCCGTGCCATTGAATTGATGGAGCAGGGTAACTATGAGGCCTTGACTAATCAGACGAAAGCAGGCTTATCCTTTGAAGGTCCGGTTATCGGTTTGCGCCGTAATCGTGAGGAACTGTATGAACGAATTAATTTACGGGTCAACATCATGGTAGAGCAGGGCCTTTTTGAAGAAGTGGAAAGGCTCGTGGCGGCCGGTGTATCGCCTGATTGTCAGGCGTTTAAAGGCATCGGCTACAAAGAAGTGGTGGCATATTTTAACGGTGAATGCACCAAAGACGAAGCCATCGCTGCCATACAGCAAAATACGCGCCGTTTTGCCAAACGTCAAATTACTTGGTATAAACGTATGCCTTATATAGTTTGGATTGATTGCGATAATGGTCGCAGCGGTGATTCGATTTTTGAAGAAGCGATGAGTTTAATTCAAAAATCGGGCATCATAGTATAAGTTGAATTTAATTTTTAAGTTAGGATGTTTTGAGATAATGAATTTAGATAGTATACGGGACGAAGCTTTGCGTATGGCAGAGCTCAATTTAAACAGTTTGAACCAATTGCCTTGCACAATACTAAGAAGGTGTTGGAAGCCTTTAAAGAATGTCAGCTCAGTGATTATCACTTCAACGGCTCCAGCGGTTACGGTTATAATGACAGTGGTCGTGAAAAGTTGGACGAAGTGTTCGCACATGTGTTTAAAGCGGAAAAGGCCTTAGTACGTGCCCATTTCGTGTCGGGCACGCATGCTTTGGCAACGACGTTAATCGCATTGCTCGGCAGCGGTAAGCAAGGTAAAGAGTTTGTGTATGCTGTAGGCGCCCCGTATGATACGATGCAGTCTGTCATCGGTGTACCCCATCCTGTGCGCAATTCTTTAGTGGAACGGGGCTTTATTTATAAAGAAGTACCGCTAAAAGACAATACCTATGATTTGGACGGTATTGCCGAAGCCGTAACCGAAAATACCCGGGTAGTCGTAATTCAACGCTCGCGCGGTTACAGTACCCGTGAACCACTTTCCGTTACGGATATTGAAAAAATCTGTAAAGTAGTTAAAGCCAAGAATCCCGAAACAATTTGTTTCGTAGATAATTGTTATGGCGAATTTACCGAAATGTCGGAACCGCTTGAACACGGTGCCGATATCATGGCCGGTTCTCTAATTAAAAATGCCGGCGGCGGTATTGCTCCGACCGGTGGTTATGTAGCCGGTAAAGAATCGTTGGTTGAAGACGTGGCTTATGAATTGACCGCACCGGCTTAGGTGACCACATGGGTTCCTATTCGCCGGGCTATCGCTTGTTCTTCCAAGGCTTATTCTTGGCACCTCATGTTGTGTTGCAGGCCTTGAAGGGGGCTGTATATACAGCAGCGGTGGGTACACTTCTTGGCTATGAAGTATTCCCTAAAGTGGATTCCCCTCGATTTGATTTAATTCAGGCAATTAATTTGCATAATGCGGATGAAATGGAGCAATTCTGCCGCGGTATGCAAGCTTACTCGCCGGTAGATGCTCATGTGCGTCCCGTACCGGGTGATATGCCGGGCTATACGGATCAAATTATCATGGCCGGCGGCACCTTTGTACAGGGTTCATCCATCGAACTCAGTGCGGACGGTCCGGTTCGTCCACCGTATACTATCTTCATGCAGGGCGGCCTTGTATTTGAACATTCAATGCTCGGTATTTTGGGCGCTGCGGAAGAAATCTTAGCTAATCGTAAAGCCGAGTAAGCTTTCAGAGCCTGTGAGGGTTATCCTTAAGTTTTAGTATAATTGTAAATTTAAGACGTAAAATAAGGCGTAATATAGGATGTAATGTGAATTCCAAAAATCATAAAGATTAAGATATCTCTTATATATTACGCCTGTTTTATGGTATACTAACTGTTGCTTTAGTATAGTGATACTGCTAATTTTTATAATTTGTGAGCTTCGGTTTTTATATGAATTAGCAATCATTTTAAAGCATTTGTGTATTTTATATTTTTATTGTCGGTATATACATATTCGGACTTTCACTCTGTATGATGTATTATTGAGTTTACCAGGTCAAGCGACCACAGAAGGAGAAAGCATGGAAAAACGTTGTAGCAAGTTGCAATGAGTGGGGGCGTAGACAGCTCCTTAACAGCGTCGATGCTGTTAGAACAAGGGTATAAGGTATTTGGGATTACCTTGCGTTTATGGGTAAGTGACACGGATCCTGATGATGTGCCACTCGCCGTAACGGACGCTAAGAAAATGTGTGATTTTCTTGGCATTGAGCATCATGTAGTCGATGCTCGATGATGTTTTTTACGATAATGTCGTAGATTATTTTGTTAATGAGTATGCCGCCGGGCGCACACCGAATCCTTGTGTATTCTGTAATAAAAATATAAAATTTGATTTGTTATTAAATCGTGCTCTTGAATTGGGCGCATCCCATATGGTAACCGGTCACTATGCACAAGTGCGTTATAATGAAGCAACGAAGCTCTATGAACTTCACAAAGGTGCGGATCCGTCCAAGGATCAGAGTTATGTATTGTATACCTTAAATCAGCACATTTTGAGCCATTTGATGTTCCCATTAGGTGCGCAGAAGAAGACATTGACTCGCGCCATGGCTAATGACCGTGATTTACCGGTAGCGAATAAGCCGGACAGCGAAGATATTTGTTTCTTGCCTAACCATAATTATCAGGGCTTTATTCAGAAGCAGTTATCTGAACCTGCTAAATCGGGCAATATTGTTCATGAAAATGGTGAGATTTTAGGCCGTCACAACGGTTTATTCAACTATACCATCGGCCAGCGTAAAGGTCTCGGTGTTGCCTATAAATATCCGCTTTATGTAGTTCGTCTTGATGGTGAAAAGAATGAAGTCATTGTAGGACCGGACGAAAGTTTGTTTACAAACCGTATGATTTGTAAACATTACAATTTCTTATCCGGCACGATTCCTCAGGAATTACATGCATCCGGTAAGATTCGCTATGCAGCCGAACCTTCGCCATGTGTAGCCCGTATTCTTGATGATGAAACAATGGAAGTTATTTTTGAAAAGCCGCAACGCGCGATCACACCGGGCCAATCGGTAGCCTTCTATGAAGGAACTCAATTACTTGGCGGCGGTGTTATTGAAACTGTTTGCTAGTTTAAGCTAAAGCGGTAACTTAAGAAGCTGCTAACTAGTCAAAAAGCCTGTAACCGAGAGGGGTTACAGGCTTTCTCATTGCACTAATAGACGATATGCCATAGTAATGTTATAATATTATGATAGATTATATTATATGTATATAGTAAGCACACTTAACTAGAATTATTCAATAATTTTAGTTCTTTTATATTGGTTTAGATTTATTGATTGCTCAACCGTTGCTCATCCTAAATTATTGAGAATGACGTGGTTAAGCTAACTATGAGGAGAATGGAACATGGTAACTGAACATATTCGCAATTTCTGCATTATTGCCCATATAGACCACGGGAAATCCACCTTGGCTGACCGTTTAATAGAAGCAACGGGAACGCTCACAAAGCGTGAAATGGAAGCTCAGGTGCTTGACTCCATGGACTTGGAAAGAGAACGTGGGATTACAATCAAAGCGCAATCCGTTCGTTTATTGCATACAGCTAAAGACGGCAAGCAGTACACCTTAAATTTAATTGACACTCCGGGTCATGTTGACTTCAGCTATGAAGTATCCCGTTCCTTGGCTGCCTGTGAAGGGGCTTTGCTTGTTGTGGATGCCGCGCAAGGCGTAGAAGCGCAAACCTTGGCTAATGTATATTTGGCATTGGAACATGACTTGGAAATTATTCCGGTTATTAACAAAATCGACTTACCGAGTGCCGACGTAGATCGAGTAAAAAAAGAAATTGAAGATATTATCGGTCTCGATGCATCCGATGCTATTTTGGCCAGTGCCAAGTCCGGTATTGGTATTCAAGATATCTTGGAAGCATCGTAGAACGCATTCCGGCTCCGGAAGATAAATCCGATCAGCCGACCAGAGCCTTATTTTTGACTCCCGCTTTGACTCTTACAAAGGTGCTATTGCCTATGTACGAGTTAAAGAAGGTCCCTCAAAAAACGTGACATTATTCGCATGATGCACGATCAAAAAGACTTTGAAGTGACTGAACTCGGTGTTTTCACACCGAACTTGTTGCCGGTGGATGAATTAACTTGTGGCAGCGTAGGTTGCGTGGCCGCAAGCATTAAGAACGTAGGCGATTGTCATGTAGGCGATACCATTACGAAAGCGGATGATCCGGCGGCGGAACCGTTACCGGGCTATCGTAAAGCCGTATCCATGGTGTATTGTGGTCTCTATCCGACTGACAGTAAAGATTATGACAACCTCCGTGATGCCCTTGAAAAGCTGAATTTGAACGACGCGGCTCTCGAGTACGAACCGGAAACATCTATTGCCTTGGGCTTCGGTTTCCGTTGCGGCTTCCTCGGCCTCTTGCACATGGACGTTATTCAGGAACGTTTGGAACGGGAATACAATTTAACGTTAATTACGACGGCACCGAGCGTAAACTACAAAGTGCATAAAACAAACGGTGAGATTTTGGAAATCGACAATCCGTCCAAATTGCCGCCACCAACAGAAATTGACTTTATCGAAGAACCGTATGTTAAGGCTACGACCATCGTACCTAAGGACTTCGTCGGGGCCATTATGGAATTGTCCCAGGATAAACGCGGTGAATACCAATCCATGGAATATTTGGATGAAACTCGTGTTTCTATCGTATATCATTTGCCATTGGGCGAAATCATTTACGATTACTTCGATAAATTGAAATCCGCCACTAAGGGTTATGCATCCTTAGACTATGACTCATCGGTTATCAGCATCTCCGATGGTTAAAATGGATATTCTCTTGAATGGTGAACCGGTGGATGCGTTGAGTATCATCGTTCATAAAGATAGAGCGGCTACCCGCGGTCGTGCGTTGGCTGAAAAGCTTAAAGAATTGATTCCGCGTCAAATGTTTGAAATTCCGATTCAGGCAGCTGTCGGTAATAAAATCGTAGCTCGTGAAACGGTTAAAGCATGGCGTAAAGACGTTTTGGCTAAATGTTACGGCGGTGATATCAGTCGTAAACGTAAATTGTTGGAAAAACAAAAAGAAGGTAAGAAGCGTATGAAGGCAGTAGGTAGCGTAGAAATTCCGCAGGAAGCGTTCATGGCTATTCTTAAAGTTGATGACAAGTAAGGCAGTAAATGAGTTGGCAAGCTATATGGATTTTTAAGAATACAGGTTATACTGACTCTGCTGTTTGACTGATTTATATTAAAAAGATAAAGGAGATTGTGTATGGATTCCACATTCACACCCTCTTTTGCGACGTCTCGGGATATGGGGGTGTACCTTCATATCCCGTTTTGTCGTAAAAAATGTTCCTATTGTGACTTTGCCTCTTACGAAGGGTTAGAGGCGTATTACGATGATTATGTTGATGCCTTGTGCGATGAAATTAAACTATGGGCTTCGACGTATCCGGAAAGTGCCAAGATACCGGTGAATACCATCTACTTCGGTGGGGGTACGCCTACACAGTTATCCCTCAGTCAATTGGAGCAGATTTTAAATACCCTATATACCTATTATCCTTGTGATTCGGTGCGCGAATTATCCATGGAAGCTAATCCCGGTGAAATCGACATTGAATATTTAAAAGGGCTGAAATCTTTAGGCGTTACTCGTCTGAGCTACGGCGTACAGACCTTTGACGATAATTTGTTGCAGCTACTGAGACGTGGTCATAATGCGCATATGGCCAAACAAGCGATTACCGATGCACTGTCGGTAGGTTTTCAGTCGGTAAGCGGTGATTTGATTTATGCCTTACCGGGACAGACGTTAAAAGACATAAAGACCAATGTAGCAACATTGCTTAATTTAGGTGTCAGTCATATATCTATTTACGGCTTACAGTTGGAAGAGGGGACCAACCTTCATAAACAGGTGGAACTTGGTCAGCTCGATTTGCCATCGGATGATGAAAATGAAGCTATGTACGATTGTATGCTTGATGAATTGAAGGTTCATGGCTTCGAACGGTATGAAATTTCCAATTTTACCAACAATGGATCTTATAGCTATCATAATCTACGCTATTGGCAGTATAAAGAGTACTTGGCTTTTGGTGCCGGTGCCTATTCTTTTTATAAAGATGTACGGCGCAATAATGAACCGTATGTGGTGCCTTATATTAATCGGCTGCGCCAGAATTTATTGCCCATTGTATTCGAAGCGACTATCAGTGAAAACCAGTGCGGTAGAGGACTTTTGTTTCTTAGCATTGCGGACCAAGTGGGGCCTTTCGTGAAAAAGCTTTTAAAAGAACGAATTTAATGAGTCTGTTCAAGATATTTTCGGCGATGAAATAGCGCACTTAATAAAGCAAAGGTTATTGGTAGAAACCGAAGAAGGCTGGCGACTCACGCGTGACGGCGCTAAACACGGTAATTATGTGTTCAGTCAATTTATACGCTAAGTAAAAGGTGTAAAGGCTCTTAGAAGTTTTACGAAACTCAAGACTTTTAAGAGTCTTACATTCAGTATATGATTCTTAAATTGCAATATGAAATTTAAAATTTATATTGACAAACAGGTGAGAGTTTTAGTATTATGTAATCTGTAATGCACGGGGGTATAGCTCAGCTGGGAGAGCGCTTGAATGGCATTCAAGAGGTCAGCGGTTCGATCCCGCTTATCTCCACCACATTAGAAACCGCACAGAGGTGCGGTTTTTTTATTGTACGCCGAATAGGCATGACAAAACCCCAGTTAAACTGGGGTCGGTAAAAA
>ENA-OQIW01000028-OQIW01000028.1-human-gut-metagenome-genome-assembly--contig:-NODE-28-length-37973-cov-1.794298_pt1 | contig 37973 bp, 41 predicted proteins | sample MGYA00242586_ERZ504751 | MGnify/ENA primary metagenome ERZ504751 (study PRJEB26092, sample SAMD00036349) | human gut metagenome | host: Homo sapiens | study: EMG produced TPA metagenomics assembly of...
TCTCGGATTTGCCGGCGCTATAAGCTCATTCCCCGGTGATGAACGCCATTTCGGTTTAATCGATATCGGCGGGGGCAGTACGGAAATCGCGCTCGGTACAGCCGAAGGGGCCTACTGGAATCGTTCTTACCCGATTGGAGCGGTACGTCTCAAAGAACGTTCCGATGAAGGTCCTCAGGAAGTGTGGCAGGAGACGCGGCCTTGGTTTGATCCGTTGCCAATCGAAGGACCTTTTGGCGAGTTCATTGCTGTAGGCGGCACGGCTACGACCTTGGCGGCTATGCATCTTAAAATGACGGAATATAATCCGGGCCTCATTCAGGGGCATCAGTTGACGCGTGCCGTTATTGAAGGCATGATTTTGGAACTTCGTTATATGACGCCGGAAGAGCGGTTACAGGTACCGGGCTTACCGGCTACCAGAGCGGATATTATTGTGGCCGGCGCCGAAATTTTAACATCCTTCATGGATTGGCACGAAATTCCTCATGTTATCGTGAGTGAACGAGACGGCATGGAAGGAATGCAACAACATTTGGTGAAATAAATATATAGTGCTGAAAAGATAGTGAGAAGGGAGGTGGACACATGGTTAACATTGAAAAGAAGGAGCTTATTATTGCATCCTTTGAAAATAAAGTAGCAGCCTTTGCCCAAAAGCATGGTACGGTGCCACCAGACAGTAAAGTACTGGTAGCTTGTTCCGGCGGGCCCGATTCGATGGCGCTTTTGCATTGGCTTATGGCTACTAAAGGTGAGGGCACTGAGGCGGCTCTCGCAATCGGTGTGGCCTGTGTAGACCATTCCTTGCGAGTTGAAAGTAAAGCCGAGCTGGCTATGGTAGCGCATTATGCGAAGGCCCATGACTTACCGTTCTATCCCCTCACTATTGATGCAGTCGCGGCGGCCGAGCAATCCGGTGAATCTGTCGAAACGACCGGTCGCCGTTTGCGCTATGAGTTTTTCAGAAGCATTTGCCAAGCTGAAGGTTACGATTATATTGCCACGGCTCATCATGAAAACGACCAGGCGGAAACTATTTTGGCTCATCTCATTCGCGGCAGCGGTACGGCCGGGCTCACCGGCATGCAAGTAATCGCGGACGATCTTTGGCGCCCCTTCTTAGGCGTTACGAAAGAAGAGATTTTAGCGTATGTGAAGGCATTGGTGTTGCCCTTTGCTCACGACAAGACAAATGACGAGCCTATTTATATGCGCAACCGTTTGAGACTGGAAGTGCTGCCTTTATTAAAAGAGTTTAATCCTAATATTGTGGCAACATTGGCTCGGTTAGGTGAGCATATGGGGCAGGATGAGGCTTTTTTGACCGCTGAAGCAAAGCGAAAATTTAACGAATTGTGCATTGTGTGTACCAAAAAAGAATCGGGCACGCCGTATATAGAGTTAAAGCGAAATGAAGTGGCCGCTTTGCCGGATGCTTTATTTTATCGTTTGTGGCGATATGTGTTTGGTCTTTTTGACATAAAAAATACTTTCTCCGGTGCTCATGTACGCCGAACTCAGACAAGTGGTAAAGGGCAAAAAAAGAAAACAATTTATGTGTTCACAGGTGAAGGTTGCGGCGCAATATGATATAATACAAATTGGACGTTTAGTAGCATTTGATTTGAAAATGACTCAATATCGCATAAGGGAATTACGAGCACTTACATGGGCAGGGCCGGCGGTGGAGCCGATGCCTTTAAAAAACGGAGAGAATCTGTTAATTCCGCGCCGATTGGCAGCTAAGGGCCCTGAAATTCGACAGCGTAAGGCCGGTGACCGTATAGTGTTGACGCGTCGCGACGGTCGTATATGGGGCCATAAAAAGCTGAAAGACTGGCTCATAGATCGTAAAGTGCCGACTGAGGAGCGGGATGCTTTATGGTTTGTATGCGGTGATAAGGTAGTTTTTTCAAAAGTGCAGCCGAAGACGACCACAATTGTGTGGGATGAGCAAACGAGTGAATATTGGGCTTGTTCTATCGAGGAGGAAAAGTAAATGTTAGATTCCATTAAGGAAGTATTAATCACTGAAGAAGCCTTGCGGGAACGGGTTGCCGAACTGGGCAAACAGATTTCTGCTGATTATAAAGGCGAGGACGTAGTTCTCGTGTGCGTATTAAAAGGGGCCGTAGTATTCTTTGCCGATTTGGCACGTGCCATTGAAGGCAATGTAGCATTAGATTTTATCTCTTGCTCCAGCTATGGCAACAGCACCGTAAGCAGCGGTGTAGTGCGCATTATGAAAGACTTGGACAAACCGGTAGAAGGCAAGCATGTCATTGTTGTTGAAGATATTGTAGATACAGGCAATACACTTCACTATTTATTGGAAAACTTAAAATCCCGTAACGCTAAAAGCGTTCGTTTGGTAGCGTTACTGAACAAACCGGATCGCCGCACGGTAGACGTGCACGTAGATTATCAGGGCTTTGTGATTCCTGATTATTTCGTAGTCGGTTACGGCTTGGATTACGCTGAAAGATTCCGTAATTTGCCATATATCGGCGTACTTAAAGAAGAAGTATACACATCAAAATAAATATAGACAATAATCAATATAAATTACAAATGCATTGTATGTTAACCTAAAATATGGTAATATGTTTATCAGAATATATTTTTTCGATATAGTGATGATAAATAAATCATATTGAGACATTTTGAAAGGGGTAATAGATTGGGTCGTTTTATGAAAAATGCACTGTTGTACATTTTGATTATTGTGGCAGCGGCTACAGTTATCAATTCGTTTTCCAGTACAAATACGGCAAAGTCAGAGATTAGTTACACCAGCTTTTTACAGTATGTAACGCAGAAGAAAGTAGACAGTATTACCATTACGGATAACCATGCCATTGTTGGTAAGCTTAAGAACGGTACGGAGTTCAGTACCTATGCTCCGACTGATCCTACTTTAATGAATCAGCTGACTACAAATGAAGTACAAATCACTGCAAAACCACCGGAACAACCTTCCTGGTGGATGGGCTTATTGAGCTCTGTATTGCCAATCTTCTTGTTGATTGGTGTTTGGTTCTTTATCATGCAGCAGACGCAGGGCAGTGGCGGTCGCGTTATGAACTTTGGCAAAAGTCGTGCTAAAATGCAGGGCGAAGGCAAGGTTAACGTAACCTTCAAAGATGTAGCCGGTGCGGATGAAGCTAAACAGGAATTGGAAGAAGTTGTAGAATTCTTGCGCAATCCGGGCAAATTTAATGCTATCGGCGCGAAAATCCCTAAAGGTGTTCTTTTATTCGGACCTCCGGGCACAGGTAAAACTTTATTGGCTCGTGCCGTAGCCGGGGAAGCGGGCGTACCGTTCTTCAGCATCAGTGGTTCCGACTTCGTAGAGATGTTCGTTGGTGTCGGTGCCTCTCGTGTACGTGACCTTTTCGGACAAGCTAAGAAGAATGCGCCTTGTATCATTTTCATCGACGAAATTGATGCGGTAGGTCGTCAACGTGGTGCCGGTCTCGGCGGCGGTCATGATGAACGTGAACAGACGTTGAACCAGTTACTCGTTGAAATGGACGGTTTCGGTGCTAACGAAGGTATTATTACCATTGCCGCTACCAACCGACCTGATATCTTGGATCCGGCTTTACTTCGTCCGGGTCGTTTCGACCGTCAGGTAACCGTAGATAAACCTGATTTACGCGGTCGTGAAGCTATCTTAAAAGTACATGCTCGCAACAAACCGTTGGCAGAGGATGTGGATTTACGCACAATTGCCAAAAAGACTCCGGGCTTTACCGGTGCCGATTTGAGCAACTTGTTGAATGAAGCTGCTTTGTTGGCTGCTCGTCAGAATCGTAAACAAGTTACTATGGCCGATTTGGAAGAAGCCAGTGAAAAAGTAAGTTACGGTCCGGAACGTCGCAGTCATGTAGTAAGCGACAAAGAACGTCGTTTGACGGCATATCATGAATCCGGTCATGCCATCGTGGCTCATTTGTTGCCTGATGCCGATCCGGTTCACAAAGTAACAATTATTCCGCGCGGTCGTGCCGGCGGTTACACCATGATGTTACCTGTGGAAGAACAGAATTATATGACAAAATCCCAGATGCTCGCACGTATCCGTGTAGCCTTGGGCGGTCGTTGTGCGGAAGCACTCGTATTGAAAGAAATCAGTAGCGGTGCGTCCGGCGATTTACAGCAAGTTACCAACATCGTTCGTCATATGATTACGCGCCTCGGTATGAGTGATGAATTGGGACCACTCGTATTCGGCGAACATCAGGAACAGGTGTTCTTAGGCCGCAGCCTTGGCCATGAACGCAACTATGGTGAAGCGGTAGCCGAAAAAATTGATGCGGAAATGCATAAAATTGTTTCGGAAGCCTATAATGACGTAATGCAGTTGTTATCCGATAATATCGAGTTCTTGCACAATATGGCGAATGTGCTCTTGGAAGAAGAAACAATTGACCATACTCAAATCGAGAACTTGTATAAATACGGAACTATTACGGACCCAAATACAGTGGAAGTAAATGGCGCTAAGAGTGCCTTGGAAGCAGCGGGAATTATCGTTCCTGATGCTATTGCCACCGAATCTGAAGGGGCAAATTCCGGTACAACTAACGGCGACACATCTGACACAAACAAATAATAATCGGTATACACCGATTGGCATAGGGCCGCCGGTAAGGCGGCCCTTTTTCATAAAGGAGGCATCAATTAGGATGAGAGATGCAATATTAGAGCTGCTTCGTGAGAATAAAGGTGAATTTGTATCAGGCCAACGCATGTCGGAACGGTGCAAAGTTTCGCGTACGGCTATTTGGAAACATATTGAAGCTTTGCGTAAAAAAGGGTATACTATTGAATCATTCACTAAAAAAGGTTATCGCTTGGTGGATGAGCCCGATTTAATGAGTCCCCTTGAAATGGAATCGGTTTTGACGACAAAAACATTCGGACGCAATTATCACTATGTACCAAGTCTTGAATCCAGTAACGCAGCAGCCCGTCAATTGGCCACGGAAGGTGCGCCGGAGGCACTGTAGTAGTAGCGGAAGAACAGGTAGCCGGTCGCGGTCGTCTAAATCGCGGATGGTTTTCACCATATGGCAAAGGCCTTTGGTTCAGTATCGTATTGCGCCCTTCTTTCTTGCCGATTGAAGCTCCAAAATGTACGCTCATGGCGGCGGTGGCGCTCATTAAAGCATTCCGCCGTTTAGGCCTCAATACAGCAGGGATTAAATGGCCGAATGATATTTTGGTAAACGGCCGTAAATTAGTGGGTATTTTAACTGAAATGAACGGTACCATGGAAGCCATCTCGTATATTGTCATGGGTATCGGCATTAATACGGGCAGTACACAGGATGAATTGCCTGAATTTATTAAAGATGTAGCGACATCGTTTGCCATGGAAGGCGTTGAAGTTGATCGCCGACAGGCATTAAATATTATTTTACAAGAGATGGAAATGCAGTATAATAAAGTGTTGGCTGAAGGGTTTGACAGCACTTTGGCAGAATGGAAGGAATTCAGTATTACTTTGGGGCAGGACGTAGAAGTACGTGCTCCGGACAATACGTATGAAGGTAAAGCCATCGACCTTGATCGCGATGGCAATCTTATGATAGAACGTGCTGATGGCTCCGTAGAACGAGTGGTGGCCGGTGACGTGTCCATACGACCAGCACATAAAGTAGGAGGCTGACATAAACATGTTATTAGTGGTTGATGTAGGTAACACCAATATTGTACTCGGCGTATATAAAAAGAAAGAATTGGTCGGTCATTGGCGAATTTCCACGGACCGCGTCCGTACGACCGACGAATATGGCGTATTGTTGATGAACTTGTTTTTTCACGATCGCCAAGTCAATATCAACGACATTGAGGCAATTATTATTTCATCGGTAGTTCCACCGTTGATGCCTACATTGGAGCGCGTTTGCCTGCGCTATTTTAATGTTAAACCGATTATTGTAGGGCCCGGCACCAAAACCGGCATGGCCATTAAATACGATAATCCCCGCGAAGTGGGGGCAGACCGCATTGTTAATGCTGTGTCGGCTTATGAAAAGTACGGCGGTCCGTTAATCGTTATCGATTTTGGTACGGCCACAACTTATTGCGCCATTTTGGCAAACGGCGATTATATCGGCGGTGCTATCTCACCGGGCGTGCAGATTTCGGCGGAAGCCCTCTTCCAGCGTGCCGCTAAATTGCCTCGTATTGAAGTGAAAAATCCGGGTCAGGTTATTTGTAAAAGCACGGTAACCTCCATGCAATCCGGTGTTCTCTTCGGTTATGTGGGTCAGGTGGAAGGCATCGTGGCGCGCATGAAAAAAGAAATGCCGGAAGGTGTAAAGGTCATTGCCACCGGCGGTTTGGCTCATTTAATCGATGCGGAAACGGACGTTATCGATTATATCGAGCCTATGTTGACCCTAGAAGGATTACGATTGTTGTATGAACGAAATAAATAATTCGACCTGGTATATCGGCAATGTGCCGATTACCGGTCGGGCTGTGCTGGCTCCCATGGCGGGGGTCAGCGATATTGCGTATCGGCTCCTTGCAAAAGAGCACGGCGCCGCTTTGGTGTGCACCGAATGGTGACGCATGGCATTAAATACGAAAATGAGCATACGAAAGATTTACTCTTTATGGAGGATGTGGAACATCCCGTATCGATGCAAATTTTCGGCTCCGACCCGGAAGCGATTGCTTTGGCGTCGCAAGTGGTGGAGCGCGCTGGTGCCGATATTGTGGATATCAATATGGGCTGTCCGGTTAAAAAAGTAGTATCATCCGGCGACGGTTCAGCTCTTATGAAAACACCGGATTTGGCAGCCCGTGTGGCGGAAGCCGCCGTTAAGGCTGTTTCGGTGCCTGTGACTGTTAAGATGCGTCTCGGTTGGATGATACATCCAAGAATGTACTCGATTTTGCAAAGCGTATTGAATCGGTTGGCGTTGCCGCCGTAGCTGTTCACGGCCGTACGCGGGAGCAGATGTACATGGGGCATGCCGATTGGTCCTATATTAAAGAAGTAAAAGAGGCGTTGCAGATTCCCGTAATGGGGAACGGTGACGTGGTGGATGCTTTATCCGCTAAAGCGCTACTTGATGAAACAGGTTGCGACGCGGTACTCATCGGTCGCGGTGCCCAGGGGAACCCATGGATTTTTAACGAAGTGAATCAGTATTTGGCTAACGGTACTTTGTTGCCGAAACCAACAGCTCATGAACGTTTGAACATGTTATTGCGTCATTTTGAACTCTTGTGTAAATACAAGGGCACGGCTCTTGGTGTCCGTGAAATTCGTACCCATGCAGGCTGGTATATTAAAGGCCTGCCGGAGTCGGCTAAATGGCGTAATCGAATCAATACATTATATACGGAAGCAGCCTTTAAAGAGGCCATTGCTACGTATGCTGCCGAATTGACAAGGCAGTAAAATTGCACTGTAGTAAAATTGACAATGCAGTAAAATTATTGTTATAATATTACGTAAATTACGTAAAAAGCGTAAAAATATGTGATGTAAAGCAAAGGTGTCAGTGTATGACACTTTTTCTTTATAGCTAAACAACTATTGGAAGAGGAGTCCTATTATGGCAGAAGTTAAAGAAACACTGTTAACCGCAGAAGGTCTTAAGAAACTTGAAGAAGAATTAGCTCATTACAAATCTGTTCGTCGTATTGAAGTAGCACAGCGTATTAAAACAGCTATCGAATATGGCGACATCAGTGAAAACTCTGAATATGATGATGCAAAAAATGAACAGGCTTTTATCGAAGGTCATATCATTGAATTAGAAATAAAATCAACACGGCTAAAATTATTGACGAAAAAACTCGCAAAAACGTAGTATCCGTGGGCAGTAAAGTTAAATTATTAGACGAAGAATTTAACGAAGAATTGGATTATGTAATTGTAGGTTCCTCCGAAGCGGATCCTTTCAACAATCGTATTTCCAATGAATCGCCGGTAGGCAGCGCTATTCTCGGTAAGAAAAAAGGTGCTACCGTTGAAGTAAATACACCGGATGGTGTAGCGACTTTCAAAATTTTAGCAATCAGCTAATACGGCAGTAGCCAGCTAATAAGGTGGCAGCCAATAAAATATACCAAAAATGGGCTCAAAACTGTTATACTATAAGTAATACCGTATTTGAGCAGATGAAGTTAGGAGGCCATGTAAGTGAGCGAAGAAAAAGCGACTACAGTACAAGAACAACAGCAGGAATTAAATGATCAAATGTTAATTCGTCGCGATAAGCTTGCGCAATACGAGGCAGACGGAGTGTATCCTTTTGGCCAGCGTTTTGTAGTACAGCAGCATGCGGCAACAATAAAAGACAACTTCCGTGATTTTGAAGATCAGCCGGTAACCGTAGCCGGTCGTCTTATGACGATTCGATCCCACGGTAAAACGGCGTTTGCCAATATTCGTGATTTAACCGGTGATATTCAGATCTACTTGCGTAAAGATATTTTAGGTGAAGATGTTTATAAACATGTGAAAATGCTCGACATGGGCGATATCGTAGGTATCGAAGGCCATGTATTCCGCACACACATGGGCGAAATCACCATTAAAGTTAACAAACTTACATTGCTTTCCAAATCTTTGCGTCCGTTACCTGAAAAATGGCATGGCTTAAAAGATACGGAACTTCGCTATCGTCAACGCTATGTGGATTTGATTGTAAATCCGGAAGTGCGCGATACTTTTATTAAACGCACCCAAATCGTGGCTAAAATGCGCCAGTACATGAACGCTCATCAGTTCATGGAAGTGGAAACACCAATGCTCCACGCTATTCCGGGTGGTGCGGCGGCGCGTCCGTTCATTACCCATCACAATGCGCTTGATATCGACATTTACATGCGTATTTCCCCTGAATTGCACTTAAAACGCCTTATCGTAGGCGGTTTGGAACGCGTATTCGAAATTAACCGTTCCTTCCGTAACGAAGGTATCGACAATCGCCATAACCCTGAATTCACCATGATGGAATCTTACCAGGCTTACGGCAACTTCGAAGATGCCATTATGTTGACTGAAAACATCGTGGCTTACTGTGCACAGGAAGTTCTCGGTACAACTAAAATCAACTACCAGGCACTGAAATTGATTTGACGCCGCCTTGGAACCGTATTACGATGCAGGAAGCATCAAGAAGTACACCGGTGAAGACTTTGACGCCGTTGAAACCTTGGAAGAAGCGCGCGCTATTGCGGACCGCTTGAATGTAGAATACACGGACCGCGACGGTATCGGCAAGATCATCAATCTTTGCTTCGAAGACTATGTAGAAGAAAACTTGATTGAGCCAACCATCGTTTACGGTCATCCTTTGGAAATTTCTCCATTGGCTAAACAGAACCGTGAAAAACCATTGACTACCGAACGTTTCGAAGCCTTCGTATACGGTCGTGAATTGGCAAACGGTTATTCCGAGTTGAACGACCCAATCGATCAGCGTCAACGTTTTGAAAAACAGTTACAGGAACGTGCCGCCGGTGACGATGAAGCTCACCGTATGGATGAAGACTTCGTAACTGCTTTGGAATACGGTTTACCGCCAACAGCCGGCCTCGGTATCGGTATCGACCGTCTCGTTATGTTCTTAACTGATTCCGCTTCTATCCGTGACGTATTGTTATTCCCACTTATGAAACCGGAAACGGAAGCTAAAGCTGTTGAAGCTGAAGAAGCTGACAAAGCTGAATAAGTAAGATATAATTTTATACTGAAACACTGTATGGTGGTCACGTAATATGCGTGGCCACTTTTTTCATGGCAAAAACTATTCAGATGTGGTATGATTAAGTGTAATTAATAATACATTGTGCCATTGGGCACGCATTTTAAGTAAGAGGTTATGGATATGTTAGATTTACGTTTCGTAAGAGAAAATCTGGAAGCAGTACAGCAAAACTTGGACAATCGCCATACTACCGGCGATTTGGAAAACTTTGCCAAATTGTATGATTTGCGCAAGGATTTAATTCAAGAAGTAGAACAATTAAAAGCACAGCGCAACTCAGTAACCGCAGAAATCAGCGCGTTAAAACGCAATAAAGAAAATGCGGACGATAAAATTGCGGAAATGCAGAAAGTGGGCGACAAAATTGCTGAGCTTGACGGCAAAATTCGTGAAACTGAATCTTCACTCCAAAACATTGCCCTCATGTTGCCAAATATGTGCGATGCCTCCGTACCGGTAGGGGAAGATGAAAATGACAACCCTGAAATGCGTCGTTGGGGCAAACCTCGTGAATTCGATTTCCCTATCCAGGCTCACTGGGATTTAGGCGAAAGCCTCGATATTTTAGACTGGGAACGTGCCGCTAAAGAAAGTGGTGCCCGTTTCACATTCTACAAAGGCCTCGGTGCTCGTTTGGAACGTGCTTTAATCAACTTCATGCTCGACCTTCATACGGAACAGCAGGGTTACACTGAAATGATGACACCGTACATGGTAACACGTCAGACTTTGACTAACACCGGGCAATTACCTAAGTTCGCTGAAGATATGTATAAAGTAGAAAATACGGAATACTTCCTCATTCCGACCGCTGAAGTTACCCTTACTAACTTCCATGCGGGCGAAATTTTGAGCATCGATGAATTGCCTAAATACTACACGGCCTTCACTGCTTGTTTCCGTGCGGAAGCCGGTTCGGCCGGTCGCGATACACGCGGTCTCATTCGTCAGCATCAGTCAACAAAGTTGAAATGGTAAAATTCGCTACCCCTGAAACATCTTATCAGGAACTCGAATCCTTGACGGATAATGCGGAAGAAGTATTGCGTTTATTGGAATTACCGCATCGCGTAATCACCCTTTGCACCGGTGATATCGGCTTCGGTTCCGCTAAAACCTATGACGTAGAAGTTTGGATGCCGGCTCAGGATTGCTACCGTGAAATTTCGTCCTGCTCCAACATGACCGATTTCCAAGCACGCCGCGGTAACATCAAATTCCGTCGTGATGCGAAGAGCAAACCTGAATTCGTTCATACTTTAAACGGTTCCGGTTTGGCTGTAGGTGTACCGTAGCTGCTATTTGGAAAACTTCCAAGAAGCTGACGGCTCCGTTCGCATCCTAAAGTTTACAGCCATATATGGGTGGCGCAGAAGTAATTAAACCTGTAAAATAGAAGTATAAGGCATAAGGTCTGACGTACGTCAGACCTTCACCTATGCAATTTCGGAAACCGCCGATGTAGTTGCAACGACTTGTTTCGGCTAAACTGAGGCAAATCTTCCGGAGTGTATATAATTCAACGGTCTACAGTGTTTTTAAAAAGGAGTTCCTATGAAAATTTTTATTGATACTGCCAATTTTGATGAAATTAAAGCCGCTTATGAAATGGGCTTCGTTGCCGGTGTAACGACTAACCCTTCTTTGATTGTTAAAGAAAAACGCGATCTTAAAGAAGTAATCAAACAGATTGCCGAACTCGTTGACGGCCTGTAAGTGCTGAAGTTATTGCTACCGAAGCACCTGAAATGGTTAAAGAAGCTCATGAGCTCGTAAAATTGGGCAAAAACGTTGTCATCAAAGTTCCTATGACGGAAGAAGGTCTCAAAGCCGTTTCCATTCTTTCTAAAGAAGGCATCAAAACCAACGTTACTTTGATCTTCTCCGCTAACCAGGCTCTCTTGGCCGCTCGTGCCGGTGCTACCTTCGTTAGTCCTTTCGTAGGCCGTATCGATGATATGAGCATGGATGGCATTACTTTGATTGAAGATATTGCCGAAATCTTTATTATGCATGACATTAAGGCTGAAATTATTGCCGCCTCCGTTCGTACACCAATGCATATGACGCAGTGTGCGAAAGCGGGCGCTCATATTGCCACGGTGCCATACAAGGTGTTAACTGCCTCGATGAAACATCCTTTAACGGATGCAGGTCTTGCCAGATTCTTAGCAGATTGGGAAGCAGCCAACAAATAATTAAGGAATCGTGTTGCCCTGCTACGTAAGAGGGCATTTTAAGGAGGTAAAAACTGTGGATAGAACATTAGCTTTGGAATTTGTACGTGTAACGGAAGCGGCAGCGCTTCGCAGTGGTCGTTTGCTTGGTCGCGGTGAGAAAGACGGCGCCGATCAACTCGCTGTAGATGCTATGCGTCAAAACCTTTGATACAGTACCTATTTCGGGTACCGTTGTTATCGGGGAAGGGGAAATCGATGAAGCCCCTATGCTTTACATCGGTGAAGAAGTGGGTGCCGGCGGTGAAGCTGTGGACATCGCGGTGGATCCGATTGAAGGTACGAATCTGATTGCTAAAGGTCAAAATGGTGCTATCGCAGTATTGGCCATCGCTCCTAAAGGCGGTTTGTTGCATGCTCCTGATATGTACATGCAGAAACTTTGCGTAGGTCCTCGTGCCAAAGGCGTTATCGATTTGAATGCCAGTGTTACTGAAAACTTGCGCCGTGTGGCTGAAAAAATGGAACGCGGTATCGATGATATGACCATCGTTATGCTTGATCGTCCGCGTCATGAAGCGATTATGCGCGAAGCTCGTGAAGCGGGTGCCCGTATTCGTTTAATCACCGACGGTGACGTAAATCCGGCTATGGAATGTGGTCTTGAAGGTTCCGGTATTCACATGGTTATCGGTACCGGCGGGGCTCCGGAAGGCGTTTTGGCAGCGGCTGCTTTAAAATGTACAGGCGGCGATATGCAAGCGCGCTTGTTGCCTGAAAATGACGAAGAAGTTCGTCGTTGTCATGCTATGGGCATTACCGATTTAAATAAAGTATTGACTATTGATGACCTCGTACATGGGGAAGATGTAATTTTCTCCGCAACGGCTATTACGGAAGGCAATATCTTATCCGGTATTAAATACTTTGCCGGCGGTGCTCGTACGGAATCCGTTGTAATGCGTTATAAGACAGGAACGGTTCGCTTTGTTGATACTATTCATCGTTTGGACCGCAAGTTAAAATCTATGAAAGCAAAATAAGCGGTAATCTGCATGTAACGGTTAATTGCTATAAAGTGCTCAGTTACCATAAAGCGGGCAGTTTCAATAAAACGCTTAATGGCATAATTAGAAAAAGTATAATAAAACGGCTCTATATCGTAAGATATGGAGCGTCTTTTTCTGTTTTACTATAGATTTGACCGAATTTTCTTCATTTTGCTAGACGTGAATCAAACGGTGCATTTTGGCTTGAAATAATTGCCTTAAATAGGCAATCCGTGCCGGTCGGGTACTTGATGAACCGCCTGTTTTAAAGTATACTATAAGGTAGAATTTAAAGAAGAACTATAAGACTATAGAATAATAGAGTGCATTAAAGACTATAGATTAATAGATTGCATTATGGGAGGAAGTATTGTTGGAAAAGCTCGTCATTAACGGTGGTAAACCGTTGAATGGTCGCGTTCGTGTAAGTAGCGCAAAAAATGCGGTGTTGCCGATTATTGCGGCCACCATGTTGGCATCGACGCCAAGTCGATTAGTAGAAGTACCTCATTTAGAGGATGTACATACGATTTGTGAGGTAATTTCAGCATTAGGCGTTAAAGTTACCAAGGATGAAGCTAATCAAGGAAATCCGGTTTGATGCTTCGGAAATTACGGCTACAGAAGCTCCCTATGAATTAGTTCGTCGCATGCGTGCGTCGTTTTTAGTTATGGGACCTTTATTGGCACGCCGTCGTGAAGCCCGTATTTCTTTACCCGGTGGTTGTGCCATCGGCTCGCGTCCTATTGATTTACACTTAAAAGCGTTTGAAGCGTTAGGTGCTACTATCGAGATGGGTGACGGTTATGTATTGGCGTCGGCTCCGGAAGGTCTTAAAGGGAACCAGATTTATCTCGACTTCCCAAGCGTTGGCGCTACGGAAAACGTAATTATGGCTGCTTCTATGGCAGAAGGTAAAACGATTATCGAAAACGCTGCGGAAGAACCAGAAATTGTAGATTTAGTAACTTATTTAAACAGTATGGGAGCCGATATTCGCGGCGCCGGCACGAATGTAATTCGTATCCAAGGCGTTAAAGAATTAAAAGGGGCTACTCATACGGTAATTCCTGACCGCATTGAAGCCGGTACGTATCTCATCGCAGCGGCCATGGCCGGCGGTGACGTGTATGTTGAAAATGCTTTATCCGAGCATTTAAAACCGGTTGTGGCGAAATTGAAAGAAGCGGGCGTAACCGTGCAGGAAGATGTGGACGGTATTCGCGTTATTTCTGACGGCAATGTAAAAGCCGTAGATATTAAGACATTGCCATACCCGGGCTTCCCGACGGATATGCAGGCTCAATTCATGGCCTTTACGACCATTGCCAAGGGAACCAGTACGGTTATGGAAACGGTTTTTGAAAACCGCTTTATGCATGTCGATGAATTGAAGAAAATGGGTGCTCAGATTCGCATTGAAGAGCGTCGTGCTATTGTTGACGGTGTACCTAAATTGAAGGGCACCGAAGTACGGGCTACCGATTTGCGTGCCGGAGCTGCTTTAGTATGTGCCGGATTAGCGGCGGAAGGTGTTACGAAAGTAACCCAGCTGTCGCATATTGACCGAGGTTATGACAACTTGGTAGGCAAATTAAAAGGGTTAGGTGCTGACATTGTTCGGGTGGACGAGTAAGAAAAAGGTAAGCCGTGCCGAAGTTTTGCAAAAGCGTGAAGAGCGACGCAAACGAAGCACGCAACCCATTGTGACGACCACGCCTAAAACAGTAGCCAAGAAAGCTGATAAATGGGTATCCCCTTTTGAAAAATTGGCACTGTGGTGGGCCTATGACGTAGGTATTGACTTGGGCACGACGAATGTATTGATTTACATTAAAGGCAAAGGTGTTGTGCTTGATGAACCGGCTATGTAGCTTGGAATATTCACACTCATGAAGTGGTGGCTGTCGGTGAAGACGCGCGCATTATGCTGGGGCGCACGCCGGCGGATATTGAAGTCATTCGCCCCCTTCAGGACGGTGTTATTAATAACTATGACATGACGGAGTTCATGCTTCGTTACTATATTAAGAGTGTGTTACCGGCCTCGACTTTATTCAAACCGCGCATCGTTATATGCGTGCCGTCCGGCATTACGCCGGTTGAAAAGAGGGCTGTTATCGAAGCGGTGCTTCAAACGGGGCCCGTAAGACGGTACTCATTGAAGAGCCGTTGGCGGCCGCTTTGGGGACGGGCTTGATAAAGCAGCGTCTGCCGGAGCCATTGTGGTTGACGTAGGCGGCGGTACTACGGATATTGCCGTACTTTGCACCACCGGTGTCGTAGTGAGTAAGTCTTTGCGCATGGGCGGTGATAAGTTTGATGAAGCCATTATCAGCTATATCAAACGACGTCGTAAGCTATTAATCGGTCGGCGTACGGCAGAAGAAGTAAAAATCGCTGTCGGTACGGTGGATCGTAAAGCGCCGGTAGAAGAAATAACCGTGCGCGGTCGCGATATTGTGAGCGGCTTGCCGCAGGCTATTAAAGTAAGTTCCAAGGAAGTGCAGATGGCATTGGAAAAACCGGTGAATGTTATCTTGGAAGGTATCAAAGATATTTTGGAAAAAACGCCACCTGAGTTGGTAGCGGAAATCTGTGATCATGGTATCATCCTAACCGGAGGCGGAGCGTTAATCAGCGGTTTTGACCGCCTTATTACGCGGGCTATCGGGGTAGCGGCCTATTTGGTGGACAATCCTCGTTATTCGGTTATCGTCGGAACCGGTCGTGCTTTGCGTGAAATGGATCGCTTGCAGGATAGTTTGGAAGAATTGCAGTAGGTCAATAGTCCGGCTTGTTTCAATAAAACGGACCGGATATGGTGAAGCGTAGCTGCATTGGCTTAAGCAATTTGGTCATTGAATAATAAATACAAAGAAGATTGTGAGCGGCAAGGTCGCTTGCAATCTTTTTTATTTTCACATAATATTTCAAGTAGTTAGCGGGTATATATGTTATAATAGATAAAATGGTACTAAAATAACGACAATAGTTTATAGATTTTTTCAAAGGAGGGAACTATGAAAGCCTGTAAGAAGAAGCTTAGTGCAGTCTTAATGGCAGGGATAATGAGTTGGCTCGTAGGCGGCGCTGCGGATGCGGCGGATTTGACAGCCGTACGTGCTACCAATGAAGTGGGGCACACCCGCATTGTCCTTGACATGAAGGGATTACCGGATGGCTGGAGTTCTATTTATAATGAAAAAGCACAGCAGGTACGAATCCATTTTGCCGGTACTGCGAATCGCACGAGTGGTCCGGTTCAGTATAACAATCGCAATACCGGTGTTTTGCAAGGTGTAGGCCTGGCGAGCACAGATACAGGGCTCGACTTATCGCTCAGTGTAAATCAGCCGATTCGCTACCACATGTTTACTTTGCAAAATCCGGATCGCATAGTATTGGATTTGTTTAATAATTATGATCAGCGAACTACAAAGCCCTTGAAGGACGGTGTGGTATATACTAAATGGGATACCAGTACCGATACGGGGCGCGTAAAAGTTGATGCCCTTACGGTAGCGCCCACAGAGCCGGCCGTGATTAAAGCGGACGGTGATAAGGCGGAGACTTTGGCTGAGGTGACGCCGGCCGGTGCCATTTCGGTGGGGCTTGTCAATGCGGCTGATGTCGCGGCCGGGCTCAACGGTGAAGGGTTAGCGGAAGGAACGGTACAACTTGCTTCCGGTGAAAAAATCCCCGTTGTACCGGGCTATCAAATAACGCCGGTAGGGGTACTTCGTTATATTCCTAATCAGGGGTATACGATTAGTGTGGAAACGCCTAAATTGCAATTAAAAGAAGGGGACAAAACTTATATCGTAAGCGGTGTTAATCGCACGCGCGGTACGGATGAGCTCATCGCCTATAATGCTGCTTACGGATCATCGACGCACACCAATGTGTACGGCAAAGAGGTTACGTTACGGCGCAATGTGGTTATAGCTAAAGGTACGAACGACTCTAAATTGGCTGATGCCGATATCGTGTTGTCGGCTCACGGTGCATGGTGCCGGTGATTGATGCATTACGCATCGGCGATATTGTGAACTTACAAGTGGTTCCTACGATTGTTAAAATCAGTGCGGCCGGTACGACTTTGGCTCAAAGTAAGCGAATCGTGTTGGCTAATGGTATGGTGACGGATTTTGACGGCGACAATTATCGTGGTCATACCTTATTAGGGGTGCGACCTGATGGTACATTGATTGTCCTTTTGGCATCCGGCAATTATCGAGCATCTTCCGGCATAACCTTGGAACAAGGAGGCCGTATGCTGTCAGAGTTTGGGGCGGTTACGGGCATTGATGCGGGTTATCAGCGGGATAATGATCTATATGCCAACGGTACCTACCTCCATCGCGATGAGACCAGTTTTGGCACAGCGCGCTATGGGGAAATCATAATTTTCCCTTAATGGGTCCGTTGCCGATACTGTGAATTTTTAATGATAGAAGGCGGATTTAGTAATAAATTTGCTTATCCGTGATATAATATATGTAGACGTTAGTCAAAGGAGGATTTACGTATGAAAAAATATATGAAATTTTTAGTAATGGCTGCTGTTGGCGTAAGCCTGGCGACCGGCTTTGTTTTCACGGCCTCCGCAGCCAATGTTAACCAGGAATCCGTATTAACCGGTCAGGTTGTATCGGTTGTACCGGTAGGTACAGTTGTTAAAGAAGGGGACGTATTGGTTACAGTACAATCCTTAACGGGCCCAATGCCGGCTGCTCGTTCCACTGTTAACGGTGTAGTAACGAATGTAACGGTTAAAAACGGCGACCAAGTAAACCGCGCACAAGTTGTAGCCGTGGTTGACGGTAAATAATCAAAGCAATTCCGCTGAAGTATTCAGTTAAAACAGTTGACATATAGTTTTAGAGAGGAGCTATGAATGAAGCCATTTCGTTCATCACGCTGGTATATGAAAGGTGTACTGGCGCTTTTCTTTTGTTGCACTGTAGCCGCTTCGGCACAGGCAGTTGATTTTCTGCCCGTAACCGATGTGCATACAGGCATGGAAGGACACGTTGATACAGTAGTAACGGGAGATGATATCTCCAGTTTTAATATGAAAGTTTTAGGCGTCATGAAAGACCGTGGTCCGTCGGGCGATTTAATTTTAGCTAAATTTTCCGGCCCCGTTATTGATGAAACGGGCGGCATCGTACACGGTATGAGCGGCAGCCCCGCGTATATTGACGGCAAGTTGGTAGGCGCCGTTGCCTACGGTTGGGGCTTTGCGGATGGCACTATCGGTATGATTACGCCAATCGAAGATATGGTTAAGCTTTGGAATATTCCCTATGAAAAGAACTTAGCCAATCCTTGGCGCGACAGTCAGTTGATTCCCCTTGGCACGCCGCTTATGGCTTATGGCTTCGACCCATCGGCTCTTAAGTTTATGAAGGAAAAGTTGCCGGAATATGAGTACAGCACATATGATACGGCAGCGGCCGACGGTGATGATGTGGCTAAACCGCTTAAAGCGGGCGGTTCCGTAGCGGCTTTGCTCGTTGACGGTGATTTGAAACTGGGGGCAATCGGTACGGTAACCTATGTGGATCAGGATAAAGTCGTAGCATTCGGTCATCCGTTTTTAAAACGCGGCTCCGTAGGCTACTTCATGCATAATGCGTCTATTTTTACCGTTGTAAAAAGCTTGGATTCCGGTTTTAAGCTCGGCTCGATGGGCGCTGAAGTAGGGACTGTAACGGAAGACCGCGGTGCCGGTATTGCCGGTACATCGGGCAAGATTACGAGCGGTATTCCTATGGCGATTACCGTGCGTGATCTCGATATGAACCGAACTCGTCAAGCGGGTGTTAAAGTGGTGGAAGCCGATGAGTTGACACCCACATTAAGTACTACGGCGGTTTATAATTTTATCAGTAAAACATTAGATCGCAATGGTGAAGGTACATCCACCTTAACACTTAAAATCCAACCGCGTGATATTAATATTCCACCGTTGGAACGGACAAATATGTTCTATTCCAATGATTCCATCGGCATCAAGAGTGTTGATGAATTCTACAATATTATCGACGTGCTTATGAATAACCGTTTTATCAATTATGAAATTGCGGGGATTCAAGTGGATGCATCCTTAACGAAGGAAAAGAAAACCGCTGTAATTGGTGATGCCACGTTATCACCGGCTGTTGCATCGCCGGGGGATACAGTGGTAATTAATGTGAAATTACAACCGTTCCGTGAAGAACCGATAACGAAGGAAATCTTCTTTACCGTGCCGAAGGATCAACCGTATGGGGAAGTAACTTTGGAAGTTCGCGGTGGCGGCGTGGTACCATTGCCATACCTTTTGGAAAAACAAAAGTACAATTTAACCGATGAAATTATTCGTCGTTTGAAAACGTATAAAGATTTTGACGAGTTCTACAAAGAACTGCGCAATACGGATACGAATAATCAGATTGTGGTTGAAATCTTGGAAGATGGCGTCAGCATGGTAGAAGACGGTGAAAAAGCCGATACGAAAGGCGCTAAAATTGATGTGGCCGATGAGACTAAAATTCCGGGTGCTGTACCGAAGGGCAAAGCGAAGGAAAACATTCCGGGCATTGACGACAAAGATGACAAAGAACCGTATAAGGCTAAAATCGATACGGAATACGTTATCCGCGGCGACGGTCAATTCGTATTGAAAGTTATGTCACCGGCCGACCGTGATAAAGAAAAGGCTCGACTTGCTCGTGAAAATGCGAAGAAGTTGAAAAAAGCGGCGGACGATTCCGGCGAAACTGTAAGTCAATAAGAATAAACTGAATAGTAAGCAATGAAGCGATGGACAGTGATGTTCATCGCCTTTTTATATTGTGGGACCGCTGTTTGCCGGAAAATAGAATTTTTTTCAAAAAGATTGTAAAATTTAGATATATTCATCGTTGGTACTGATGACAATGACTAAAGTTTTGTGATAAAATGAGGGGTAGTAATCATACTCAATTATAAGCAGATGTGATGAACTTCAATAGATGTGATGTAAGAGGAGGAGAACTTTTGCAGTGGTTAGAAGCGCTTGGCCGTGAAGTGATACGTTGGTTGGCACGTTGCGGTGAAGCTGTAATATTAATCGGCCAAACCATTAAACAATTACCAAAGGCCAATTGGCGCCATGTTATATTTCAAATGGCTCATTTGGGAGTAGATTCGTTGCCGATTATCAGTTTAACTTTATTGTTTGCCGGGGCTGTAATGACCTTGCAAATTGCCGATATTTTGATTCGCTACGGTGCACAAGGTACGGTTGGCGGCATCATGGCCATTGCATGGGGCGTGAATTGGGACCGGTACTGGTAGGTGTTGTGTTATCGGGGCGTGTCGGGGCAGCGATTACCGCCGAGATTGGTACCATGAAGGTAACCGAGCAAATCGATGCCCTCAAAGTAATGGCCGTTAATCCTATCGGCTACTTGGTAGTGCCGCGCGTGATTGCGTGCATGATTATGGTGCCGATTCTGGCATTTTACGGTGTTATTATCGGTATCGGCGGCGGCTATGTGGTAGCGACGCTGTTTAAAGGTATGGCGGGTATGACTTATACCGATTCCATTCAACTTTTTGCCGTTACCAGTGATTTAACTTACGGTTTAATCAAAGCCAGTGTATTTGGCGCTGTAATTGCTCTTGTTGGTTCGTACAAGGGCATGTATACTAAAATGGGGGCCGAAGCGGTAGGTAATGCAACTACCAGCTCCGTGGTGACCAGTATTATTTTAGTATTCGTTATTAAATTATTTCTTATCCATGGCGTTATTCTAGTTATTAGTTTGATAAGTCGGTTGATTTTAGTATTATTTTCATGAAAAATATTGCCCCGTTGCTTAAAAGGCGGGCGTTTTATCATTGAATTTTGAAACAGATATTTTATAATTATAGTAGCAGCTATAGGTTCGGTTAAAAATCGGACTTATAGTTTGAGATTAATTGAGGCCGGAGATTCATGATTGAATTACAGGATGTGGTCGTTGCCTACGGCGATAGGGTTATCCTCGACCACGTAGATTTGACAATAGAAGATGGCGAAACCTTGGTTGTCCTGGGCGGCAGTGGCGCCGGTAAGAGTACGATTCTGCGTCTCATAATCGGCTTGCAACGACCGAACAGCGGACGTATTCTGGTGGACGGCGTCGATGTAGTCGGCTTAAGCGAAGACGAATTTAACAAAGTTCGTGAAAAAATGGGTATGGTGTTCCAATACTCGGCGCTTTTCGACTCCATGACAGTGGCTGAAAATGTAGCTTTCGGGCTAAGACAGCATACGGAATTAACCAATACTCAAATTAAGGAAATTGTGCAGGAAAAATTGGATTTGGTGGAGCTGCCTAATACGGGCGACTACATGCCGAATGAATTGTCCGGGGGCATGAAGAAACGTATCAGTTTGGCCCGGGCCATTGCTTTAAATCCTCGCATTATTTTATATGATGAACCGACGTCGGGACTTGATCCTATAACATCGGGGACAATCAGTAAACTTATTCGGAGCATGCAAAAGCATCTTCACTGCACTTCGATTGTAGTAACTCATGATATGCAATCGGCTTTTTATGTGGCCAATCGCATTGCCTTATTGGATAAGGGCAAGTTTATAGAAGTTTCGAGTCCGACTGAATTTAGGAAATCTAAAAACAAGTTGGTTCAGCAGTTTATACATGGCGGCGATATTATGGAAGACGCCGGTGAGGGGGAGAAAACAGATGAAGTTTAATACAGAGGCTAAGGTGGGCTTGTTTACCATTATCGGCCTTTGCTTATTTGCGGCGGCGATCATTTTTGTCGGTCGTTTGGAATTATTTGAACCGCCGCGGATGCATATTACCGGCGATTTTCAGTCGGTTACGGGCCTTAAGACCGGTAACCAGGTTAAATATTCCGGCGTTACGGTGGGCCGGGTGAGTTCTATGGAAGTTACCGCCAAAGGGGTAACGCTTACCATGGATATTGATAAAGATACGGAAATCCCGATTGACTCCGAGTTTGCCTTGGCCAATGATGGTATTTTGGGCGATAAATTCATTCAATTACGCCGGGACGATCCCAAGTCTTTTTAAAAGACGGTGACATGATTCGCGGTGACGGTCATAGCGATATTGATAAAACTATGCAGCAAGCTACCATATTGATGGAAGAAGCCAATAAAACCTTGGGCTCCATTAACAATATTATCGGCGATGCGCAGACCCAGACATCACTTCGCAATGCCCTTCGCTCTACGGAAATCATCGCCAATAATACGGCGGAACTTACGGCTCGTTTTAATCAAATGGCTCTGGATAATCAGGGTAACATTAATGAAATTACAGCCAACATGACTGATATTACACGTAATATGACGGCGATTACGGGTCAGCTTGATACATCCTTACAAAATTTGGATGGCGACGGCCAGGCCTCTCGCGATATGCGTACTATTTTAGATAATTTGAAAACAACAACTGACAGCTTGAATTCCATGGCCGCTTCTATGCAGGGCATCGTAACGGACCCGCAGAGCAGTCAGGATATTAAGGAAACTTTGCATAATACGGCGCAGTTGACTACTAAGTTAAATCGTCTCACCGGTGGCGACGTAGATAGTCGTGAATCCGGAAAAAAGTACCCTTTTAAGGCAAGCGCCAATATGGAGCTCTTATATAATACAACGAAGAATAAATATAATCCGAATGCGGATTTTCGTTTGCAATTCGGTCAAAATTTATTCACCTTGGGAGCGAATAATATTGGTGATGGCAGCCGCTTGGAACTTACGTATGGTAAATATGTGGCGGATCAATTCTCGGTTCGCGGTGGTATATTTGACGGCGACGTAGGTGTCGGTGTCGATTACGGCATGGGCGGTCCGTTTACAATATCCGCGGCCGTTATGGATTTAAATGATGTGCGCTATCGGATTCGCAGTGAAGTGAGATTGTTTGATGATGTATATGCCATCGCTCAATTCATTCGTCCGTTTAGCGAAGAAAATGGTGGTAATTTCTACGGCATTCGATATGTCTTTTAATTTTGGGAGGTAATACCATGTTAAATAAAAAAGCTCTTTCTTTAGCCATTGCAATGTCTTTGACAGCAACCGGCGTATTGGCCGCCGGTTCTAATGATGATGCTAAAATTGCCAAATATCAGCAGGCAGCATTAGTGATTACACAGCAAACTTTGGCAGATAGAATCGTTAAAGACGAAGTGGTAGGCGACAAAGTGTCCTTAACATTACCTCATACGGTGGAATTGGCTTTGGCTAATAACCGTGATGTAAGACAATCCGAATGGCAGTATGAAGCAGCTCGTGCTCAGGTAAGCGTAGCGGCAGCGGCTAAAAACCCAACCGTAAGTTATGCCTATAGTGGCGGTCGCGGTAGCAGCACGACTCAGACAGGTGGTACCGCTATTGCTGATTCTGCCAGCAATACATTCCGTTTAGCCGTACCTATTTATACAGGCGGTAAAGCGGAAGCGGCTATTGAATCGGCTCGTTATTCCCGTGAAGGTTATAATGCAGCCTTGGAAGCCGCTCGTCAAACAGCCAAATTGAACGCAGCCAGCAATTATTATTCTTTGATTCAGGCCCGCAATAAGGTGGATATTGCCCAACAATCGGTTCGCGATTATGAAGGTCATTTAACAAATGTAAATCAGCAATATAATGTAGGTATCGTGGCCAAATCCGATGTATTGGCATCCCAAACATCATTGGCCAATGCTCAGACTTCCCTGGTAGAAGCACAAAATGCGGCTAATTTGGCGGAAGCAACCCTTAATAACTCTATCGGCTTACCGGTTAATACGAGCGTAGAAACGGCGGATAATTCACTCGGTTATACACCGTATCCCGTAACTTTGGCCGATGCCCAGGCGTATGCACTCTTGCATCGTGCGGAACTCGTTCAGAGCACCATGGCGGTAAAAGCGGCAGAAGAAGCGATTAAATCAGCTAAATCCGGTTATTTACCGACTTTGAGTGCTACTGCTTCGCAGGCTTGGAGCGGTGATGACTGGGGCGGTACGTCCAATGATAATTGGTCTATCGGTGCTGCTGTATCTTGGAGCCTCTGGGATGGCGGTGCTACCAGCGAAAGAATTAAAGTGCAGGAAGCTAATTTAGAACGCTATAAAGAAGCTAATTACCAGGTTATGGACAGCATTAATTTGGCTGTTCGTAAGGCTTATTTAAATATGAAATCCGCTGAACAGACAATCGACAGCACGCGTGTGGCCGTAGAACAAGGTCAGGAAAACTTCCGTATTGCCTCCTTGCGTTATCGTGCCGGCGTTGGTACCAACCTTGATGTACTTGATGCGGAAACAGAATTGGAAACAGCTCGTAACAATTATGTAGATGCTTTATTTAACTACAATATTGCTGTTGCTACTTTGGAAAACGCTATGGGCGTGCCTTTGGAAACTCCAATCGGTGGTGCGGCAGCACTCGTTAATGAAGCCAATCCGACTCAGGCTTTGAATACTTTAGTTGCGGACCAAGCGGCTAAAACGAATAAATAATAAATCCTTGTAAGTGTGTGATGTGAATTAAATTTGTTTGTAAGCTACTGTTTTGTGCGAGGAGTTTTAAAATGAAAAAGGGACAGCGTAAATGGCTTGCCGGTGCGGTTGTGTTGGCCGTAGCCTTTGGCGGAGCACAACTATTGCGCCTGTTGGGGAGCAGATAGTGGGACCTATCGTACAAGAACAATTGAATACAGCAATTAATGGGCAGGCGGATTATTCATCCTTTAACATCGGGTGGGATGGTACCGTTCATATTGGCGACTTGTCAATTAAGGACACTGAAGGCAAAGTAGTGGCCGATGTGCCGAGTACGGAAGTGTCGCTGGATATGTTGGAAGCGGTAAAATTGCCGTTTGGTCAGTCGGCTCCGCTTCGACTGATAAAATCGGTTACTCTTAATAACCCAACCGTGCATGCCGTAGAGAAGGCAGACCGTTCGTGGAACATTACGTCCCTCATCAAAAAGAGTGACAGTGAAGAACCGCTGCAGTTTAGAGGCAATGTCATAATCAATGACGGCATAGCTAGTCTTGATTGGCTAAACGGTCGCCACACAGCGGTTGAAGCTATTAACGGGGCCGTTAAGTTTGCAGACTATCCTAAGTTGGACGGCGCTTTGTCGGCTAATGTGGATAAGCAGGCTGTAACGCTTAAGGGATCCTATACTAATGATGATTCTGCTGACTTTACCCTTTTTGTTAAAGCAGACAGCTTGCGTTTAGATTATGTGAATGACTTGATTCCGAGCGATATTAATGCCAAAGTGATTGGCGGTACTGCTAAGAATATAGCGTTAACCGTCAGTCGCAATGACAATCAATTTGATTTTGAAGGGGCCGTGGATATTAATAATTTGGCGGCCGATTATCAGAATGATTCTATAAGTCCTAAGCCGTATGAAATTCGCCAAGGAGCTGCTCATGTTACCTTTAACGGCACAGATATTATGGTTGCGGATGGTCGTGTGGACATTAACGATCAGCAATTCTTTGCTCACGGCAATGTTGACATTACCGACTTGGCGGAACCAAACTTTAACCTTACTTTGCGTGGTCAGGATATTCAAATTGAGTCTTTGATTGATAAGGGCATTACCGGTTCAATAGGCACGGTTGCTCATGTGTATGGCACAGCGACGGCACCGATTGTAAATGCTACGGTTGAAGCATCTAATGTCAATTACGAAGGCTATATTTTAGAAAAAGGCTTGGCAACCTTAGCGTATCAGAATGACATTGTCGATATATCCGATATTCGACTTAGTTTAAATGGCGGTGAGGCCGGTGGTCGCGGTACTTTTAATACGAAAACGCAAGAGTACGAGGCATCACTGGAAGGTACCGATATTCCGTTGGCCTTAGTCGGTCAGGCTGTGGATCAGCCGTTATTCGGTACTGTTAACGGTAAAGCTTATGTTAAGGGTATCGGTACGGATTCCTTACCGGCTATTACGGCTACTTTTGAAGGTAACGGTATTGGCTATGATTCGATTGCGACCGATTCTTTAGCCGGTCAAATTGCCGGCGCCAATGGCAATTATTTTATTAACTATCTCAACGGGACAATCGGTTCCGGATCTTTTAGCGCCTATGGCAATGTAAGTCAGGATGCCCTCGACATAGCTTTCGATGCCAAAGATGTTCCGCTTAATTTGTTTAGTGATTATGCTAAACAGGAACTTGACGGTAAAGCTACCGTTACCGGTCGTGTGACGGGACCAATGGATAATCCGAATGTTATGGCTATTGTCGCATCCGACGGTGGTCATGTAGGTCGGATTCGTTTCGATAACGCCTATGCGGAAGCAACTGTAAGTAATAAATTGGTAACGGTTAACAATGGTTTTATCCAAGACGGTCACGGTTATTACAGCTTAAACGGTACTATTGATATGGGACCGTCGAAGGCTTTACAGCTACAGGCGAATGCCAATACGGTTCGTATTGAAAATATAGCCGGCATGGTTGACCCTGACTTACAGGTTACCGGTTGGCTTGATGTGCGTACAGACATAGGCGGTACTTTAGATAATCCTCAAATTCGGGGTTTTGTCCATGCCTGGGACGGTTCGGTACAGGGCAAATTATACAGTGATGTTCGTTTCGGGTTCCGTTACGCTAATGACTTCCTCGGCGTTCGTGATTTGGTAGCGCAGGCCTATGGGGCTACTTTTTATGCTGCCGGTCGTTATCAAAACGGCGGCTTAGACTTTAAGTTCTTTGGCGATACGATTTATTTACGACCATGGCTTAAAGACTATGCCGATGTGGAAGGCTATATGACGCTTGAAGGGACGCTCACCGGTACGATTGATAAGCCGATTGTACAAGGACGATTAGGTTCCAATGATGTAGTCGTTAATGACATGGCTTTGAAAAATATCTCCGGTAATGTATATGCAGACCCGACGGTAGTTCATTTGCAAAATGTGTCCTTTGAAGAAGGGGAACATGGTAAATTCAACATCGATGGCGGCATGACATTAAACGGCGAGCAACGATTATTCGGCTATGCCACCATCAGTAATGGTGAGTTGGTTAATTTCATGAAACTGGCCAAACTTGATGTGCCTGAATCGGATGGACATATTAACGGTCGTCTCGATTTAGGTGGTACACTTAAGAATCCGGATCTCCGCTTAATCGGCACTATCGATGATATCGTTATGGCGGTAAGCCATGGGGCACTGCCAATGTGGACGTGGCTTTGCAAAACCGCAAACTAACGATTCATAAAGGAGAGTTACCAATCGGCGACGGTATGTTGGCCGCTTTGGGTACGGCTGATTTGGATGGTCAAAGTGACATTCAGATTGCGGCCAATAATGTAGCTATCGACTCCTTAATGCCGCTGTTTAAAACGTCTGTTCCGGCCTCCGGCAATATTCATTTAATTGCCAATGTGACCGGCGAAACGTTAAATCCGCATGTTGAATTATCCACAGAGTTGACAAATGCCAGTCTTAACGGCGTACAAATCGATCGCCTCTACGCCATGGCGACGATGGAGGACAAAGTTATTCATCTGCAGCAATTGGTAGGTCAACGAGGTGAGTATAAAGCGAAACTTCGCGGTGATGTACCGTTAGCCGCTTTTTATAAATCCGGTTATTTGCCACCGGGCGATAAATCGGCTATGGATTTGACCTTTGATGTAAATGAAGCGGATCTTGGCGTATTACCGCTTTTATTCCCGGCTGTTACGGAGGGGACGGGGCCGTTAAAAGGTGCCCTTCATATTACCGGTACCTATGATCAACCAATGGTTAACGGCACTCTTAGTGTGGACCATGGTTTGGTACATTTTAAAGATGTTAAAAAAGATTTATCTGATATATCGGCGCAACTTATTTTTAAAGGGCAAAAAGCCGAGTTAATCGGCGGTGCGTCCATGGGTAAAGGCAATGCGGGCCTTTCCGGTGAATTCAGCTGGAATGGTACAACCTTGACGAATTACGCCGGTGTTATCCAAATGAACGACCTTGAAGTGGAACATGAATTCTTCAAAGGACCGTTGAACGGTGAAGTTGGCGTTATGCTCAAAGACGGTTTACCGACGGTGGTAGGTCATCTCGATCTGGAAAATGATACCATGACGATTCCGTTATCCCTCACCAGTGAGGAAGGCGGTTCTCCGATAGGTCTTGATTTCACTGTGAATGTGGGCAAAAAAGTGCGCCTCTACAGCGGTGGTCTTTATGACTTCACCCTCGGCGGTGGGGCTCATATCGGCGGTACTACGACGGATCCGTTTATTGACGGCGAATTTCATGTCGTAGAAGGTAATTTGAAGTATCTTAACAATACGTTTAAGATTACGGAAGGTAAAACCGATTTTATACGCGGGTCCTTCTTGCCGATTTTAAGTGTCAAAGCGGAATCGCGGGTTCGTTCCTACCGTGTATATCTTGAAGTAAACGGTCCGGTGGAACAGATGGATTTAAAATTGACATCCGATCCGCATCTGGAACAACGTCAAATTGTATCGCTCTTAACATTCGGTTACAGCTCCGGCAATGACAGCAGTGTATCGTCCGATGATGTAAACGCCTTGTTTGCAGCCGGTGTACGGTCTGCTTTAATGGGTTATATTGAAGGAGCCTTCAAGGATACCTTAGGCCTGGATTTGATCAATATTACTACGGGCTCGTTGGATCCGAATGAACCGGTAAATGAAGATACAAACAGTTACTATAATATTGAAATCGGCAAATATTTATTGCCGGACTTAATGGTAACCTTTAGTACGGGTATTAATAATGATACCCAAGCTTATGGGATTATGTATGATATTAACAGCCACTATAGCGTTAACGGGTGGATGAACAGTAATGGCCATTCATACTTTGGCGGTCAGTGGACCACTCAGTTTTAATTAAGAAAGGAGGGTCGGCGTGCTTGACTCATATTTAGCGGAATTAGAGAAAATTAAATTATTGTCGCCTGAAGAAGAGCGTGCTTTATGGCAGGCATACAAAGAGCATGATGATGAGTCGGCACGTACGGCCCTTATTGAACATTATCAGCCCCTTGTTTTCCGTGAAGCCATGGCGTATTATCGCGTTGTACCGGATGTGATGGACTGTGTCCAGGAAGGTACGGTAGGCTCATTGAAGCAGTGGAACGTTTTGATTATGCGAAGGGGGTAGCCTTTTCGTTATATGCGGTCCATCGCGTACGCGGGCGTATCTTGGATTACCTTCGTAAAGAAGGTAAGGGCGGCACCGTGTTAGCCGGTTCTGCCGATGATGATGAATATTGGTGGGAACAGCTTCCTGATGAAGGGCCGTCCATTGAATCGGCGGTAGAAACGAAAGCCTTTCAGCAGGTAGTGGTGGAAGCATTGGAACGTTTGCCGGGCAAAGAACGGCATGTCATGGAGCAAGTGTATTTGGCGGATCGTTCCATTGCGTCTGTAGCCGGTGAATTGGATACGAGCAACAGCTATATCCATCGTTTGCATCGCCAGGGCATTAAGCGCTTGCGGGGGATGCTCAGTCGTACGCGAAAATTCTGGAATGATTAATAAGTTCAATTAAAATTGCATTCAGAGATGAAGGTTGTAATCTGTTGCAGCAAGGTCACACAATGGCCAAGCTGAACGGGTTGCAACCTTTTTTGTTTTGAAAAGCTTTTGTTCCCAGCCTCTTATTTTGTTCTGGACGCTACTCATATTTTTCACCATCTAATCGATTTATTTTTGAATTGTAAGCTATCATTTCGGACGTTATAGATTTTTGTTCATTGGTTTTCTATACGAATCGTTTAAAATATAAGGACTGATTCCGGTAAAAAGGGCGAAGATTGCAATAAATTGTTAATAAATAAGCGTAAATATGATATAATAATTTCGATTAATGTGATATAAATGGTTCACAAAATCATCCTTTCTTACGAATATAAATGTATGAAAGGAGGCCGTTATGAATAAGACTGGCGACAATATGGAGAAACGAATCCGCTCCGTTAAGACTTGGCTGGATAAAGCTGAGCAGGCTTATGCGGATGATTCTGCCACTAAAGGTCAATTACAATTGATGCTGGCTCAGGCGGAGATGCAACATCTTAACGAAAAACGAGCACCCGCTTTATGGCAACGCTTAGGTTATTGGTCCATTGCCGTAGGTTTGGCTTTGCTGGTGGGCGGCGGTTATTATGCGTGGCAACATCAAGGTGATGTCAAAAATACAGCACCGGTGATGGAAGAGCAGAGCCAACCGATGTCTGAAACGCCTCATAGCAATATGCCGGCCGTTTCACAAACCCCGACAAATTCTGTTGATGCACCTAATAGCACAACGAATACAACGGGCGGCACAGTCAATGCTTCAGCTGAAACAGCTACTGCTGATACGAATCAAAATGTGGAAGCGGTAACGACACAAGCGGACAATGCTGTGGCAACACCACAAGCTACGGAAGAAGCTGTTCAGACGGCAACACCTGAATCACAAACTAGCGAATCAGTAGCGGCACCGGTAATCAGTACAACTCAGATTCAAGAAGCCGTACGTGAAGGGGGACGAAGTCTGCGCGGACAAGAACAATAGAGAATCAGGATGTATAAGCTGACCATAGTTCAGTGAAAATAATGGAATGAGAACATTAAAAACATTAAAGGTATTAATAAAGCATTAAAAGCAATGTGTTTATAAATATGAAGGCATTATTTTAGGAGGATGTAGTAAATGATGAATAAGAGAGCCTATAAAAACATGTTGGCTGTAGCAGTGGTAGCCGCGTTGAGCGGTACTACCGTATGGGCTGCGGATGAAACGAGTACAGCAACTACGCAGAATTCAACTGCCGCAGTTACAGCGGTAAGTGCTCAAGACCAAGCGGCCCAAGACGCTATTACAGCGGCTCGTGGCGGGATTGAAGAAGCACAGAAATCTGACGAACAAGAAGCCAAACGTATCGAGTTGGACAATTCATCGTTAGCTACTACCGATTCAGCGGTTTTGACCGTTGCCAAAGGTGAAGGCGCCCGTTTAGAAGAACAACAGGCGGCCGGCGTACAGACGGCTATTACCACCCCGGATGCACGCTATTTCTCCAGTGTTACGGATGAACAATTACAGCCATATGAAGGCAAAGTAATGACCGGTTTTTCCATTGAAGGCTTACCGGCTGAAGTACAGGATGAATACATGGCCTTGTTAAAGAGCCATATCGGTGATACTTTAACGCCGGCGGCTATTAAAGCGGATATTTCCGCGTTAGGTTCCAGCGGCTATTTATCTGAAATCAATCCGGTAATCACCGTTGTGCCGGAAGGTGTTAAAGTTGCTTACAAAGTAACGGTTAACCCGGTTGTAAAATCCGTACAGTTCGAAGGCAATACTGTTTACAGCAATGAAATGCTTGTTAACTATTTGAACGTACAACCGAATACCGTTCTTAATACGGTTCAAGTAGGCGAACGTATCCAAGGTATCAACGCCGCTTATAACCGTGACGGTTATATTTTGGCTCGTGTTAACGATATGGCCGTTGACCAAGACGGTGTCCTTCATATTTCCATTACAGAAGGTATCGTAGAAGATATCGTGCCACATGGTAATAAAAAGACTAAAGATTATGTAATTCTTCGTGAATTCAACCAGAAAAAAGGCCAACCATTCAATAAATTCCTCGTTCGTCGTTCTGTTGAAAAAGTATACAACTTAGGTTACTTCGATGACGTTAACGTACGTTTGTTGGAAGGTTCCACACCTGACAAAGTAGTCATCGAAATCGACGTATTGGAACATAAAACAGGTACCATTACCTTAGGTGCCGGTTACTCTGATTCCGACGGTTTCGTTGGTATCGTAGAAGTTGGGGAAGATAACTTGCGCGGTACCGGTGACAAGATTAAAGTTCACTGGGAGTTCGGCGGTACGGCCGGTTATAAAAACTACTCCGTATCCTACTTGCGTCCTTGGATTGACAGCAAGGGTACATCCCTCGGCTTAACTATTTTCGACCGTGAAGATACGTATACCGACTATAACTCGGACGGGGATGAAATTTCTCAATATGTAAAAACGCAGAAAGGGATTAAACGTGTCCTTAGGTCGTCAGACCGGCGAATATACCCGTGACTATGTAACCTTGGAAACCCGTAAAGACGGCTGGAAGTTTGACGAAGATGAAAACAGCGGTTACAACTATGCTGAAGGTGCCGGTGAAGGTTCTGATCCGGCAAAATACGGTAGTTATACATGGAATAATGAAAAATATGACTTCAAAGGTGATAACTACATCGAAAACAACTTCGGTCGTACCAACAGCGTATCTTGGCAGAAAGTTTACGACTCCCGTGATAACATTTACGATCCTAAACGCGGTAAACGTGTATCCGCTACCGTTCAATGGGCAGGCCACGGCTTAGGCGGTGACTTCGATTACTATAAATTCACCGGTGAATATCGTAACTACAAAGCTATCGGTAACAATCAGGTAATCGCTTTCCGTGCTCGCTTAGGTTGGGCACAGGGTGATGTACCGTACAGCGCTCTCTACACCTTAGGTGGTGCCGATACGTTGCGTGGTTTTGAAGACGATCAGTTCCGCGGTAAGAAAATGTACAATGCTACCTTGGAATACCGTGTACCCATCTTCAATAAAGTAACGGGTGTACTCTTCACCGATATGGGTGATGCATGGGATGCACCGCACGTAACTTGGTACGATGATGATAAATCCTTCAATATCTCCGTCGGTGCCGGTGTTCGTATTTCCACACCAATCGGACTATCCGTCTTGACTATGGTGTAAGCAAAGATGACAACAAATTCCACTTCAGCTTTGGTGGACAGTTCTAATTATGAAACAATGGGGCTTACGCGTCACCGCCGCTCTCTGTATGATGGCGTCGGTGACGACAGTTGCTCAGGCTGAGCCCATTGAGTCGGTAACGGTGAGTCTTTCCGGTAGTCGGCAACCGTTGCCGGCCGTTTTGGCTAAACGTATGACCGCCGCCGTGCAAACAGCGGCCGATAAGTTGTATGTAGGGACCGATACGGAAGCATTGGCAGCCGGGCAAGCGACATATCAGAAAGTAACAACCGATATTATCGATCGAATTTTATACGGTTATACGGTGGAGTCCTTGACGATTACACCGGGGGTGAACAGTCAACTTGACGTGCGCCTCAGACCGTATGGGCAGACCATTCAAGCCGTAGCTGTTACGGTGGATTACGGTAATTTAACCCCGCTTGCTCAAGAGTGGGTAGCTCGCGATATTTCCTTTGTGGAGCCGCGGATTGAACAAATCCTTTTGGGGGCGCCGCTCGACTCATTAGATTGGGCCACGGCGGTCACCAGTCAGCTGGTTCGCAATGAATTGGAAGGGGCGTTACCGGAATTTATTCCGCAAGTTGAAATCATACCGGGCGCCAAGACGAAGGTTAAAGTTTATTTAATTCCCCAAGGGGCGGTGGTCCGTCACAGCAGTACGGAAATTGCTTCAAACACATTGCCAAGTACGGTTTTCTATGCGACTAAACGCTATTATGATGAGTATTTAGTCGGCTTAGAAGGCGTGCCGGTATCATTCATTGCTCGTCATGAAAGCGATTTGCTGGGAGTTATCCAACAAGGCCTCGACAATAGCAAGGCCAGTCAGCGTTTCGGTATTTCCATGAAGCCGTCGTTGCAGTTGGGGACTGATTTACTCCTCAAGATTCAAGTCGATTCATCGCGCTATATTGTACGTGCTGAAGGATACTTGGATATGGGGACGGAAACGGATCACAATGTAGGTATTAAGTTATTTACCGGCATTAAGCAAGGCAAGGGAGATTGGTATTTGGAAACAAATTTCTTCCCCGATGATTATAAATGGGCGTTTTATCCGTCCTATGCGTATCACTTTACGCAAGATACTACCTTGGCTTACCAATATAACTTGTCCGATAAATATAGTCGTGTGTGGCTCCGCCAGGATATCGGCAGTCGTTGGCATGTGAGAGCTCAGCGAGATTTTGAAATCAAGCGTAATGAGTTCGGTTTAGCCTATGATTTGAATAATTATTTGACCTTGGAATACGTGGTCAATGATGACGATAATTGGTTACGCCTGATCGGCTATATTTAATGTTAAAATAAGAATCTTGACATATAAAGTTTAAGTCGATTATGCATAGATTTTTTCAAAAAAGAAAGAAGGTATATTACCTATGATGCGGTTAATTAATAACCAAAAGAACAAGAAGTTTGTATCCTTATTTGTTGCCGTTATATTCCTCTTAGGTATCGGCGCCATCGCGTACACACAAATGGCTACGCCAACCATTGCATCCGATGCGGACAGCAACATTGGCGTTATCGATACGACTAAAGTATTGAATGCCGCTTCACCGGCAGTCATTGAAGCCAATAAAGAATTGGATGATTATAAGAAACAGTTAAGCGATGAATTTAATACTAAATCCGCTAATATGGACGATAACCAAAAAGCAGCACTTGCTTCTGAATACCAAGGCAAAGTTCAGGATAAAATGATGGAAATCCAGAAGAAAATTCAGAGTCAGGTAAGTGATGCGTCCAAAGCTGTTGCCGATGCTAAAGGTTTATCCATTGTTATGGATAAACGTACTGTTTTATACGGCGGTGTAGATATTACCGACCAGGTACAGCGTAAATTGAGCGGTAACTCTGATGCTACCGATTCAAGCAGCCAGAAATAATCGGACAGATGATTCGTTTGTTGAATAGAGAGGAGGCGGTACAATGAAGCCGCAGTATCGTTGGATTTCTGTTGTTGTCGTTGTAATTGCCGCCTTACTCGCGGGCTTGTTTATTCATAATCGTTTGGATGATAAAAAAACGACTTCAACTCCTAATATGCCGAAAATCGGCATTGTTAAAATGGAAAAGGTCATCAAATTTAACCCATCCTATGATGAATATACGCAAGCTAAAAAAGAATTAGATGATTTGCAGGCTCAATATAAAAATGAGCAGCAAAGCTTAACGCAAAAATCGCAGCAACAGTCTTTAGCACTTCAGGCCTTAGGCTCCGACAAGGAAATCACCGATTTACTGAATACGGAATTAATTACTAAGGTAAAAGCTAAAGAACAGGAACTGAATGTAGCTTATCAAAAACAGCGTATCGCTTTAATCAATAAGTATCGCGGTGAAGTTAAAACGGAAATGACCGAAGCGGATTTACGAATTGTTAATTTGCAATTGGAATTAAGTGCCAATACGGCACCTATAGCAGTAACGGAAGAACAAAAAACGGCTATTGAAGCTGAACGGGCTGCCAAAGAGAAAGAGTTACAAGAACTCTTGGCATCGCGCAGTCAATCCGTACAGGGGAATTTGCAAGATTTAGAGCAGAAGGTCGATGCCGAGTTGGCACCGATTCGTGCGTCCGGTCAAAAAGAACTGGATGACTATGCGGCTAATCTTCAAAAAGAATTACTCGCCCGTCGTGATATAATGGTAAAAGCTAAAGCGGAATCTATTATGGCAACCAATAATCTGCCAAATCCGGTAGAGTGGAATACGGCCTGGGATTCACGCATGAAAGCAAAACAAAGTGAAGTAGAAGCCTTCATGACGCCATTTTGGAAGATGTACGCATGCGCGCCATGGTGGTGGCAAAGGAAAAGAACCTCGATTTAATAGTTATTGATGAAGTTTCAAATGTTAATGCAACTGATGTGACCGATGCTATTATTGCATCCTATTCGGTTGCTCAATAAAAGGAGTTTTTTACAATGAATAAGAATGTAAAACGTATTTTGGCCGGTTTAACTATGATGGTATCCGTAGCTTAGTTGCCGGTTGCGGTACTACTGAACAGGTTGGTTATGTAGATATGCAAAAAATCATGACTGACAGCCAAAAAGGTCAGGATACGAATAATAAATTACAGGCTAAATTTACTGAAATTAATGCTCGTTTAGCTCAGGATCAAAGTGCCGGTCAAGATGCCAACACTATGATGCAGAATCAACAGAAAGCTCAGCAGGAATTCCAGGCTTATCAGCAGGCTATGATTAATGATTTCCGCAACGCTGTAGATACGAATGTACAGGCTATTGCGAAAGAAAAAAATATTACTGCCGTAGTTGAAAAGAATGCTTTAATCAGCGGTGGCGTTGATTTGACTGAAGAAGTATTGAACAAAATGGGTAAAGCGGCTAATGCAAGCGATGCCAATGCCAATCAGGCAGCGAGTGGTGACGCTAACGCACAGAGCACAGCAACATCCGGCAGCACTGAAAGTAACAAATAATAACGATTAATTCGATCAGCGAGAGGAGACTTTCACGGTGAAGTATACAGTTGAGGAACTGGCAAAGAGTGTAGAAGGTAAAGTAGTAGGTGACGGCAGCGTTGAGATTACGGAAACCCGTGGTCTCGATCAAGCGGCACCGCAGGCAATTTCATTTGCCATAGGCGAATATTGTGAACATGTAGGGCAAAGCAAAGCAGGCGCTGTCATTGTAGAAGCACCGTTGGCCGATGTGAGCATTCCTCAAATTGTAGTTCATAATGCTAAGGCCGCTTTTGCACAGATTTTACAGATTTTCCATCCGCCGGTAGTATTTCCTACCGGTATTCATGAAACAGCGATTATCGGCAACAATGTAACATTAGGCAAGAATGTTACGGTAGGACCATACTGCATTATTTATGATAATGCGGTTATCGGTGACAATGTAGTATTACATCCTTATGTTTACGTAGGTCATAATGTACGCATTGGCGACGACTCTACTTTATACAGCGGTGCCATTGTTCATGAAAATTGTATTTTAGGTAAACGCGTAATTCTTAGAGCTAAAGCCGTTATTGGCGGTGAAGGCTTCGGTTTTGCTACCGAAGCGGGGAAACATACGCATATCCCGCAAGTTGGCAATGTAATCCTTGAAGATGATGTGGAAGTAGGCTCTTGTTCCTGTATTGATAATGCAACTATGGGTTCCACCTTGGTAAGAAGAGGCACTAAGATTGACAATTTGGTGCATTTAGGGCACAATGTTGAAATCGGTGAAGATTGCTTCCTCATTGCGCAGGTTGGGATTGCAGGCAGTACTAAATGCGGCAATCATGTAATTTTTGCCGGTCAGACCGGTTGTACCGGTCACATCACCATCGGTGACAATGTTACCTTTGCAGGGAAGACAGGCATTGTCGGTAATGTTTCGGCCAATGGGACCTATGCCGCTATCCGCATCGACCTCATAAGGAATGGCTTAAATTGGCTGCTTATGAAAATCGTTTGCCGGATATGGCCAAAACAATTAAGCGTTTAGAAAAAGAACTGGCTGCCTTAAAAGAAGAATTGGCGGCGAAATAGGAGAGTATATGTATAGGTTTATGAAGCTCTTTAGTGCTTTTATCTGTATAATGCCTCATAGTATACAATATGGTATCGGCTATTTGCTGGGCGAGATTTTTTGGCTGTTTTTACCGCCGAAACGCCGCAAATTGGCTATAGGGCAGATTTTATTCTGCAATATTACAGACGATCCTAAAGAAGCAAGACGAATAGCTAAAAAGAGTACAACCCGCTTCGGACGTATGATTATCGATGTATTGCGTTATCCGGAAATTAAGGATGGCAAATATAAAGAAATGTTCGAATGGGTTGACCGTGAATATTTGGATGATGCCCAAGAAGGCGGTAAGGGAGCTGTGCTCATGGCGATTCACAGCAGCAACTGGGAACTTCTGGGCGGTATTTTAGCATCCGAAGCTATCCGTTAATATCGGTTGCCATGAGACAAAATGGGGACGCCGATAAATTTATCAATGAATATAGAGCGCTCATGCATCAGCATGTGACGTATAAAACCGGTGTACGCGAATGATCAGAGAGCTTCAAAAAGGCTCTATGATTGGTCTTATTATGGACCAGGATCCGGCTGCCCAAGGGCAATTGGTGCCGTTCTTCGGCTATGAAACTTGACCCCGGTAGGACCCGGCCGTGAATCGGGTACGTAGTGCAAGTG